>ERZ791858.483-NODE-483-length-34664-cov-8.150105_pt1 | contig 34664 bp, 44 predicted proteins | sample MGYA00510284_ERZ791858 | MGnify/ENA primary metagenome ERZ791858 (study PRJEB30046, sample SAMN00792077) | human gut metagenome | study: EMG produced TPA metagenomics assembly of the A metagenome-wide association study of gut microbiota in type 2... | reverse complement strand
TCATTCATCCCTCCGTTTGGCATTCACGAAAAACAAGCACAATGTGAAGGTAACCCCAATGCTCCCCGCGAATGTCCCAATGATAAATCCCATCACTATGTCCATCATGCCGCCGGCTTCCTCGAATAAACACTGCCTCAACTCCGCCGGTGTTACAAACCCTTTCTCTACTGTGTCGTAAAGTTCGAGACACATCTCTGCAAACCGTTCTTCTCGGCCGTCTTTTTTCATGAGCGCCGCAAAGTGATCGTGGATCACCATAACCGGAATCGCAATCAGCTCCTCAAACGATCTTTCCATAGCTCCAGCCTTTGCGTCCGTCGCCAGCTTGGCCGCTTCCTTTGCTACGGCCTGCGAGCAAAGGTCCTTCAAATAATCCGGCTTCACCGTAAGTACCGCATTCTTACTTTTCTTCCGATCGTTCCAGAAATTGCATTTCGTCATGCAGTCCACCAAGCCCTTTTCAAGGTTATCGAGATCTGGCTTTGTCGGCTTCGGTATTCCGGGCTGATGCTTTTCATCTGATTTGAAGCAAAACGCAATCTTCAGCCAGACGGGTCCGGGAAACGGCTTCTTTGGTGCTACCTTCGTAAGCCTAGATATATATTCCTGCTGGATCTTTATGAGCTCCGGAGGAGTATACAGGGCCGGCTGCCATTCTGGTACGCAGATTTCCATAAATGTCTGCCTTATATTCTTCCATAATTTTTTTAACTTTATCATTTTTCATCAGACGGCTGCCGATCATGTAAGCGCTTCGCGGGCTGTATCCAGCATTGATAGCAGCCTGCGTTTGATTACCGCCGCAATTAAAATATTCAATTACAAATCTCCGGTATCTGTCTTCGGCCGCCATGCCATCCGCCTCCTTCCGAAAAAAATCAAAAAATTTTCAAAATCTCTCTTGACATTACACCGATTTCGATTATCTTCGCCCATGCGTTCGTAGCAGAAGCGGGAATCATTGCATTTTCTGACAAGCTGCCCCCACTCATCAATCACCCAGTGGCCTTCCCCTTTCCGGAGAGGGCGGCCGCAGTAAGCGCAGTTTCCTTCCGGCGGCTCGAAGAGCCTGGTGTATGGCTTTGATGCCTTGGCCGCGATGCGGGGAGGGTGAGGAGCGGCCGCCTTACCTCCAGGCTCAAGGTCCTTGGCAAAGAGCTCGTACGGCTTCTCCGGAAGTGTTTCCTTCGGATGGAGTTCATTCATGAGCCCGCTAGCCCAGGTTCCGTCGTCCCGGTTCCCGTGCCTTCTGTTAAATCTTCTCGTTCCGTTCCTTCTGCCCATCGTCGGCCTCCTTTCTCTGCTCTCCATGGCGCAGCACAATGCACTCCTTGCAAAGTTTTACATCCTCTTCGCGGAGCTTCTTCAGCTCGGCCACCAGCTGGAGGCTGGCTTTCTTCTGCTTCTCCAGCCTGTCGCGGAGGATAGCCTCATGAATGTCATGGTTCCAGATAGTGTCTTCGGACTGGCTGGCCTCCCTCATGGTCCCCAGAAGGGCCGCAATGATAAAGCAGATGATGACCACCAGCGCGATGCACACAATGAGTTCTTTCCCGGTCATACTTCAATCCCCCATTTCTCTTTCAATCCTTCCGCCGTGTAGAGCATTTCGCACGGAAAGAAATCATACTCCACCTTCCTCCCGCCTTTAGTCTCATGCCGGCAGGTGGCCGCCGTGGGATAGATGGTGTCAATGGTGTACTCCTCGCATTTCGAAGGGATGCGAAGGGAATGGTTTTTGTAAAATTTCGGCACATAAATCTTCATGCCCTTTTCTTTCTTGAGGGCCTTCCATTCTTCCTTTGTCATAGTTTCCTCCAGTCAAAATGGGATGTCTTCATCCTTGGGCGGAGGCGTCTGCTGGCCGAAGCGGGAAAAGTTTCCGCGGTCCTGCGGCTGTCCCTGCTGCTGGTTCTGGCCGCCGTTGGCGTAGGGGCTCCCGTCAAGACAGATAGCCACCAGGTCCGCCACCACCTGGGTAAAATACTTTTTTCCCTGCGGGCTCTCGTAGGAAGAGGAGGAATAGCGGCCTCTTACCATCACGCGCTGGCCCTTCTGCATGTTGCTCCCGCAGTTTTCCGCCAATGGCCCCCATACCTGTACCGGCACCCAGTCCGTGCGCTCCTCTTCTTTCACTTTGTAGGAGCACGCCACAGAGAGGCGGCAGTACGCTTTCCCGCTCTGGGTGTATTTCAGTTCCGGGTCACGGCCCAGGCGGCCGCTGATAAAGCACTGGTTATCATTCAGCATGTCCGCTTTCCTCCTTCTTTGCAAAATGTTCCTTCAGAAATTCCATGTACTGTGCCGCCTTGGCAAGGTCCGTCTCCAGCGTGCCCTTTTTCGGGTATCTGTACAGGTACTTGATAATGTTCCCCATGTAGTAGGCTTCCGCTCCAGATAGACCACGGGTCATAAGTTCAATTACTTTTTTACACTCTGTGCCCTTCCAGGCGTAGTGATCCGGATGATGAATCATGTCAGATGTTTCACCCGGCTCGTCGTCCACATCAATTCCTTTACCCTGAAACTCAATGGTACGATTTTCCATTTCATTCCCTCCCTTAGCTAAATCAACAAGTTCATAAGTCAGCCATCCCAACATAACCTCCGTACATTCTCCAGTCAGCCATTCCAACATAACCTCCGTACATACTCCATGACCATCACAGTCACCAAATGCCGGACAATCACCACATGTCGTGATGCTGGCCAAAAATCCAGCCAGTCCATGCATGTCCATCGCTTTTATCGCTTCATAGTTCGTCATAATCAATTCCTCCTTCAGATTCTGTGATGTCCGGAAAGCTTGTTTCTGGCCCTGATGTACTCCCGCATCCGCAGAGGGACTCCGGGAGAAATGCCGTATTCCAGCCTCCGGATAATCTTTTCGGAAGAGGTGACTAAGTGGAAAAGTGTCTTTACAAACCTTTCCGCCCTCTTCCTTCCGCGCATCTTCCGCCTCAGCTCACTCCTCATCCTTTACCTCCTTCCAGGGCCATGCTTCCGGAGAGGGAAGCGATGAACCCCTTCACCTTGCCGTCCTGCAGGAGCGCTCTGTTGTGGCGCTCTTCCTTTCTTGACTCCTGCAGCATGGCGTACATCTTCATGAACTGGCCCCTCAGAACTCCGGTCTCATCCGCCGGAGAGGAGCAGATCTCTTTCCATCCCATCCGCCGGACTACCTCCTCCGCCGTGGGGTCCCTGATTTTCGGTTTGCCATAATAGCCGGTGCGGGAGATTTCCCGAACCACTTCGCCCCACCCCCTGCCGGCGTCCGGAGGCTCCTCGCCCTGGGCGGCCTTATAAAGGGCCTCCGCACGGCTCCGGATTTCCGCCACCGTCGGGAGGAATGTCGATTCCTTGATGAGGGCTTCAATGGCCTTCACAAGTACGGGCTCCGGAATGTCCTTCGTCATCAGCAGATAGAGCCTTGCCTGCTCATCTGTAAACTTTGGCCATGCCGCTTTAAGCATCCCAATGGCTATTGTCTGTGGGGAGGGAACTTTTGAATTGTTCGAGTCCATCTATAAAATCCTCCATGTTCTGACTACTCTGCGGAGCGGCCCGCGGGGTCTGCGCCTCTTTCAAAACGTAGAACCCCTGCCACCCGTGTTTAATGCTCTGCAATACGATGGCCGCCATCTGCCGCTCATCGCCGCCCGAAAGCTTCTGCAAATCTTTGAGATTGAGTTCAGCCGCTTTTTCTGTCAGCGGCTTCTTCATCCGCTTTCTCATCTCCTGCCATTCCTTGAGAGCGCTGAGCAGTTCCTGGTTGTCACCGGAAAACTTCTCGAAGAGGGGAACCACCCCGCCCTTTCCCCCTTTGGGGGGTAGGGGGGTATTATATTCTTCCCTTCTTACATTCTTACTATTCTTACTTTCTTTTTTATTGCTGTGCCCTTCGTGTGCCCTGCTTGTGCCCTCGCTGTGCCCTGCTTGTGCCCTCGCTGTGCCCTCGCCTGTGCCCTCTACACATTCATAAAGCTGATATTTCCGCCAATTTACTATGTGTATCAGGGTCCCGGTGTGTGCCCTTTTGAGTGTCCAAAAACCCAATTTTTCAAATCTTTCCAGCGCGCCGCGTACAACCTTATGGCTCACCCCATCGCCCGCCCGGTCTGCCAGGTCACGAGTACTGACGAAAACCTCCCCGGGCTGGATGGTAAATTCGTGGCCCAGCACATCCCACTTCTTCGGCGTCCAGGCAGCCAGGAACATGACAGTCAGGAGCACCTTCACCTGCGGGCCTGTCGAGTTGACGAAAATAGGATCGTCCACCATCTTGCGATACAGTTTTATCCAGTTACCTTCTGCCATGTCCGCGGCTCCTTAGTCTTTCATCGTATTTTCAATTTTCAGAATTTCCGGAACGATGGAATCCAATACACTATGACAGAAAGGGTCCCATAAGTCCCATAAGTCTTTTCCCCTTGAATCATTCGTAACCATGCGAGACATGCAATCATCCATGAAATAGGTCGCCAGAAGGAACCTAAATAATGCGGGATTTGTTCGGACGGCAATGCGGATATCTCCATCAGTGCCGCCTTCATTGGCTAGGATGACCACATTGTCAAAGCCTGCAGCCCTCAAATTATCATTAGCCTTACGAAGGATTTTTGTCTTTTCTTCGGCTGTCATCATTCCTTCACCTCCCCGGTTTCGGGATCCACGCCCTGGGGAGCCTTTTCGGACTCGTTCGGCTCGTTGTCAATGGTGGTGAACACTTCATTGGGCTCATCGGCCATATTGTCGGAGAGTGTTGATTTTACAGTCTCATCCGTGGCCACGGCGCGGGCAAACTCCGTTTTCAGCGGCGCGTACTTGAGGACTTTCTTGAGTACGGTCTTTTTGGCCATTTCGTCGAAGTCCGTCTGCCATGGACCATTGTGGAAGCTCTTTGACTTCTTCTGGGCGAATTCCAATACATCGTCCTTGCTCATGACTTCAAAGCCATAGCCGCCAGTCTTGGTGTGCCAGACGGCATAGTACATAGTGACCGGGCCGCGGTTGCTCATGGCCGGGATGTGTTTCAGTTTAGGTTCAAGGCCCAGCTCATATTCAAATTCATCGTTTTCGTGAACTTCATGCGCCTGAATGTCTTTGATTTCTCCGGATCTGTACGCCAAATCCAATAAACCTTTATCTGTTACTCATACAGTTTTTCATCCTGCATGCATGGACTATCTCTTCATCTTTTCAGATGCCGTGCACTTGGAGGAGTAACTCATCTTCTCCCCTACTGGGCTACATTCATCACCCATAGTCTCTACACTCGTCAAACAAACATGAAATCCTTTTACTGTACCTCTACGTTTAATAGCGTGTGTAACAGTTGAAGCAGATGCGTCTAATCTTTTAGCTGCATTTTTAACCCCGTGAATTGTTTCTCCTGTTTCAACGATCAGGACATCTTTTAAATGGCCTGCATTTGTTTGTGGAATAAGTTCATGGCGTTTTCTCTGGCTCTCACTTATCTTTCTTCCTATCCAGGCGGGCATCTTTTTCTCCTTTTGTGCTTTTGCAAGCTTCAGCCGGGTAGATGCCGGGCGTGGCTTTCCAATCGTGTTGTACTCTGGATTAAGCCTATGAATATATTCAAGTTCTTTAGCGTGTAGTTCCTCAATACCAATTCCAGAAGGGAAAACCGCAATCGGCTCCATAATAAAGTTATCCCTTCCATATTTCAAAATATCTTTCTTTACTGCTGAATCGGTATTTGATGAAAAATCCCGCCATTGTTGACGACGCTTCTTAAAGCGATTTGTCGAGCCAATATAGAACTTGCCATTAATAAGATTTGTGATTTTATAAACGCATTGCATAGATTCATGTCTCCTTTTAAAGCACGGTATTACCCTCATATGACGGGCTTCACCGTTAGCCCTCAAAGAGGACACCCCTGAGTAATAGGGTTCACACGGTTTTACTTGACCAAAAGGTTTAGCCAAGCTGAAACTGGCACACATTGCCATATGGAATCAGATATGCCTGGCCAACTGGGGTGTTCGGCTCCAGCCCCAGCTGTGCGGCCTGCATCATCGCTCCCAAGAAAGACTGAGGCGTACACTGCTGCAATTTAGGCGTGCTGGAAAGGGCAGTGAAGACCATACGGGTAAAGCGTTCCGGAGTGATGACAGACGGCAGCGCCTTCTTAATTTCCGGTTCCATGGCCTTGATGAGCCCTTTCAGTGAAGTGTCCTTCTGCTGCATTTCCTGCACCTGGCTATTTCTTTTCGTTAATCCGCCTTTAGTGTTCATGGTTATTTATCCTCCTTGACTTCTTTAATAGAAAACCGGCGGCTTGCTTTGCCGGCTGAAATAAAGCCTTTATCCTTTAAGGCCTGATACATGTCCGGGTCCGCCTTTTTGAGTTTCGACAGTGGGCAGGTTTCCCTTCCATTGGTGGCTTTCCAGGTAACTTTATATGATCCTACGCGGCCTGCTTCCGCATCACCCAGCATTTCTTTCAGCCGGTTCTGGTTCAGGGAAATCTGTTCTTTGAGTTTATCCATGATTTCCGTGTCTCCGTTGATTCTGGTAATCAGGGTATCCGCGTCTTCCGGCAGCATGATTTCTTCATCACGGCTTTCGGCATATCTGACGGCCAATGCCTGGGAGCATGAAAGGGAACCATCCACGGGAGGCGCGGTTTTTGTCTGCACCAGATTCCAGAATTCCTTTTCCGCTTCAATGAGTGTCTTGATGTCCTCTTCATTACGTTCAATCCGCTTCCACTTGGCCTCATTCCCTCCAAGCAGAACGGCAATGTACCAGTAGTCTGCCCCGGTAACTGCCATGTAATGGAGACACTGGCAGTAATAAGCATCCGGAATTTCATCATCCTTCCACTTACGGTACTGGCTGACGCCAGCGGTCTTGATTTCAAGGCCGGCATTTTCACCAATAATGGTACGGTCAACATTGGCCAGCATGAACGGGTATTCCCTGCTCTGGAGTGTCCCCAGACGCTTTACTTTCTTGCCCGTGTCTTCCATGAACCAGTCAGCAACGTTGGGTTCGTTTTTGACGCCCCAATAGATGCGCTGATTCCCGGAAAGGTCCGGCGCCTCCGCCTGGCCGGTTTTTTCCATCCACAGCTGATAGGGTGACTTATACGAATTCAGCCCCATGATGACAGCCGCATCACTGCCACCGATGCCAAGGCCTCTTGTCTTGAGCCATTTTTCATGGTCTTCTGCATCTTTGACTGATAAAATCAGGTCGCAATTTGTGTATGCCATTATTCCACCTTCACTTCTTCTTCGCCCTTATCATCCTGGGGAGGCGTGTTCTTTTCCATGAGCAGGTCGGAAATCTTGACTTTCAGCTCTGCGATTTCATTAACAAGCTTTTCCCTCTCCTGCTTCAGGGTGTTGACTTCGGCCTGTGCATCATAGCGCTCGGAATTCAGGTCGGAGATTCTTTTTTCCGAAATGGCGTTTGCGGAAACCAGAGCCCTGTACTCATTGAGTGTGATGGTTACCGTGATTTCACCGGGGATAGCAAAATCATTGCTGATATCATTGCGGGAATACTCCCCGCCATTTTTGGCTTTGAACAATTCTTCGTTAATTTCTAACATTTACTTTTCCTCCTTTAAAACAGGAATGAACAACTTCTTAATCATTTACCTGAATCCCAGTAATCTGAAGAAACTTTTCTGCATTGAAATTTGGAATATTCTTAATAATGCTCTTTTCATTTTTAGTTAAAGAATCCCACCAGGTACTAAATGCTTTGCCAGTGTCACAAACCTTTAAATAACCACCAATTGTTTCATGTTCAGGATGTGCAATCTTCTCTTCATCAGTCATATCGCTTGACATAATGAATTGGTTAGGTTTAAATTCAATTCTAGCTAGCAAAAAATATGCATCTGAATCTCTCCATTGCCGGAAGGTCATATCTGATTCGGCATCAAAGATTCTAATAGTATGTTCTTCAGTGCAGAAGCAGCCGGTTTCATGATCTGAAATATTCATATCTCCCGTACAAAAGTCACCCTGATTCCAATTGCCCGTGTTGCAATCTCCAGTGTTCCGGTGGCCCGTGTTGCAATCGCCAGTGTTCCAATTGCCAGTGTTCCAATTGCCAGTATTCCAATTGCCCGTGTTCTGGTTTCCCGTGTTGCAATCTCCAGTGTTCCGGTGGCCCGTGTTGCAATCGCAAGTGTTCCAATTGCCAGTGTTCCAATTGCTAGTATTCCAATTGCCAGTATTCCAATTGCCCGTGTTCCGGTTGCCCGTGTTGTAATTGCCCGTGTTCCGGTTGCCCGTGTTGTAATTGCCCGTGTTCCGGTTGCCCGTGTTGCAAAATCCGCTATTTGCTTTACCGATATTAACAATGGTTAGAAGTTCATGCCAAGGAATTTCACGAACAATCTCAAGCTTGTTCGTGCAACATTTATCATCACCTTCATCAATTTCACCATGGGAAATAACTTCAGCAACCTTGTTATCAGGGTTAAAACTGTAATAATTAAAACAATCCTTTGCATTTTTGCAAAAGTGAAAACCTTTATTACACAATGATGGAATAACCTTTTCTTCATAAGTCTTTCCAACTTCATATTTAAAGCCTCGGCATGTCCAATCTGGATTAAAAACTTTGAATCCCTTTAGCATTTCAACCATCATCCTTTCATGCTATAATCAATCTTGATATAAATTTACATTTGCGCTTGGTTGCCATTGTGCGGACCGTAAGTTCGCAATTTGTGCATACCATTACTTTCCTCCTGTGGTAAAATGAGGTCGGAGAAGTTCCTTTTCCGACTTTGGGCCTTTGACGTGTGCTAGACGTCAGAGGCCTTTTCTCTTTGCCTCCTTAATCGGGCGATCCCTTGGCGTTGTCTTTGGGATTTTCCCGTCCGGTCTCATGCGGACGTAATGCATCGCCGCATAGGTGTAAATGGGATGTCCGTTTTCCATGGCATATTCGCCGGAGCCTCCAATGCTTTTGGATTTGCGGCAAAAAAGGCAATTCCGGCACCGGAGGAATTTCATTTCCGGAAGTTTCGGGCAAAGCGACATCCCGCCCTCGCCTTCGCGAAGCCTCTTCGGATTTCCTTCCATTTCACAGAATTTCTGAAACTGGCACAGGTCGCAGTTGGTTGATGCTTTCATCTTTATTCACCTCCTTTCATCGGCTTCACATGAATCACAATCAGCTGGCCGGGCTGAAGGTTCGCGGGGTCCGTGATGTGGTTTTCCTTCATGGTCCGGTAAACAAGCTCCTCCATGCAGTCCTCATCACTGGCAACCTTAGCGCAGAGGCTCCAGATAGTGTCCCCCTGCTCCGCCTCGGCCCGGTACTCCACCAGCTCCGCCGGAAGCTCATAAGCCCAGGCACCGGCAGCGATGGCCGCCGGAATGGCCAGCGTGGCCATGATTTTCTTCCACTTAATTCTCATGCTATTCCTCCTTATTGGGGTCATAATCGAAGTACTCGCCATTTGTTTTCATGATTTCGCCTTTCAGAAATTCATGAATGAGTTTCAGCGCATTGTCATAAGCAACGACTTCACCGTGAGACTGGCTGCGCCAGATGATGGATTTGGAAGTATCACCGGAATCGGCAAGTTCATTCTGGCGGCGCCTTTCCAATTTATGTTGAATGCTCTGCAGCTGCCAAAGTTCTTCTCTTGTCATCCTGCTCACTCCTTTGCTCTTTTAGCCATTCCTGGTATTCAGCCTCATGCTCATTGACGTATCTTGCGATGTAATCAAGTAACTCTGTCATTACTGCTCACTTCCTTAAAAACCTGCTATATAGCTCAATTTCTTGCATACTATACAAGTTTTAGAACAAAAAAATTTCGATACTTTCTTTGGGAGAAAGCGCAAGCCATTTACTGATTATGCAAGCTTCGGCACAATCAAATTCGCTTGCTCCATTCATTTTGTTGGATACAGTCGTTACCGACTTGCCAAGAACGTCTGCTAAATCCTTGTAGGTTTTATTTTCCTCATAGAGTTTTCCTTTAAGCTTTTGCCGATTCATAAATATCACCTCCTTTTCAACTTGCATACCATGCAAGTTTTCTACGATTAGAATAACCTATGGATATTAAATTGTCAAGCATGTAATGCAAGATTTCTTGACTTGTTTGCACGTTTTCTTGCACGTTGTACAAATTTATGATAATATCTTTTCAAGGAGGGGGCAAATCATGGATAAAGATATAATTAACCGACAAATTGGTGCAAGGATAAAGGCTGTCAGAAAAGAAAAAAACATGACACTTCTTGAATTAGCCAATAAAGTTGGGCTAAGTGAAGGAACTGTTCAGCGCTACGAAGCAGGGAATATTAGCAATGTCGCAATTTCTACATTAGATAGTTTTGCAAAAGCTTTAGGAACTTCCACGGCTTATCTCATGGGTTGGGATAAGCAGGATAATGATTTGGAACTTACAGCCAGCGATGAACGTGAAATTGAATCCGATCTGGAAGATATGATGAATTCCGTTTCCTCTGCTGCCTATGAAGATGGCGCCGACATTGAAGACATTGAAGCATTCACTGCCACCATTAAGGCCGCAATGATCCAGGCTAAAAAGATTGCAAAGAAGAAATATACGCCTAAAAAGTACCGGAAGGATTGAATAGTATGGAAATACAGCGGAAGGTTCTCCAGCTGATCCGCCGATATAAAACTGATGATCCGTTTGCACTGGCGGAGGCTAGAAACATCCATATCATATATGGAGATTTAGGCGGAAAACTAGGGAACTACTTAAAATACAAAAGGTCAAAATTTATTATTATTGATGACAAGCGCACGCCTTCTGACTTACTGAACTTCGTCTGTGCACATGAATTAGGGCATGCGCTTTGCACTCCGGATGATAATACGCAATGGCTGAAAACATACACAATGAGCATTAACGCCAGCAGGGTAGAGCATGTGGCCAATCAATTTGCTGTGGAATTGCTTCTGAATGATGAATACCTTGCAGATCATGAAGACTGCTCTCTATATGATTTGGCAAGATGCCGTGGAGTTCCAAAGCAGTTTATCCGGCTGAAGAAAGGGGATTAAGGTGGAATTATGGGTGGCTTGATTTTAATTATCATCATCTATGTTGTATGGCGTTACATTCATAAGAGAAAGGAGAAGCGGAGAGCGCAGCTTGAGGCAGAAGCTCCTATGACGTCATTAGAACTGGCTCCGTTCCGGCTTCCTGAATCCAATGGTTTTGCCAGGGTAAGCCTTCCTGTGTCCAATAAATACAAAGTTCCGATTGACGGCTTCGTGGCGTTCGATGTGGAAACAGCCAATGCACAGCCTTATTCAATCTGCAGTATTTCTGCGGTCAAGGTTGAGAATGGCAAGATTGTAGACAGCATCACTTCCCTGATTAAACCGCCTGAGATAAAATTCACGAACACACGGATCCATGGAATCACCTGGGAAATGGTCCGCACCGCTCCGACGTTCAAAGAGTTCTATGAATCTGCTTTTCATGATTTCATCAAAGGATATGTTTTGGTGGCGCATAATGCCCAATTTGATATGGGCTGCCTGCTGCATGCTGCGAAAACGGAAGGCATTGCTCTGGATAATCCCCTGCTTTTTGCTGATACCCTGCAAAGTGCCAGATATACCTATAGGGGTTTGCCAAATCATAAGCTTGATACCATATGTAAACATCTCAACATAAGCCTTGACCATCATGATTCATTATCTGATGCCAGGGCCTGTGCGCTGATCATGTTGGATACCATGAAGCGAAAAACAATTCCTATTGTGAAGTCCTTATTTGGACCATCAAAAGACCTGTTTGTGAAAACGGTCCTTTATGAAGCAGAGGTCTATGCAGGCGGCATTTCATATGAATACTTGTATGACGAAAAGCCGGATAGCTATACCAAAGGGGATTTTATAAGGGATTTCGTGGATCCGGGAAATTATGCCCACCTTGTTGACGCTTCCAATGAAACTGAGCTGAAAAAACTGCATAAACCGGAATTGCAGAAAATCCTTGCTGATGCCGGTCTGCCCACTAAAGGATTGAAGAAGGATCTGATTGCCACCATCATAGAAAAAGGGATTGCTCCGGCATTACCTGAAAATTATATTCATCGTTATAAAGTCAAAGAAAACTAAATAAAAATCCCCTACCGCATTGGAGATACGATAGGGGCGTGCAGCCAGGCATTACCAGTACCTTACTGCATAATATAATCCACCAGCTCGGAGGTCGATTATATATATTTAATTATATCATTTCGGCCTCCTTTGTCTATTAAAAGGAGCCTTTTACTATGCCTAAAAAAGAAGCAAATCAACCAATTAAAGCTGTGTTATATGCACGTTATTCTTCGGATCGCCAGCGTGAGGAATCAATTGAAGGGCAGATTCGTGTCTGCGAGGACTACGCAAAGAAAAACAATATGGTAATTGTTCATACCTATGCAGACCGCGCAATGACCGGAAGGTCAGACCAGCGCCCGGAGTTCCAGATGATGATTCAGGCAGCCGCCACGCAAGCTTTTGACGTTGTACTGGTATACAAGCTGAACCGCTTTGCCAGGAATAGATACGATTCGGCCAAATACAAGCATAAATTGAAAAAATATGGTGTGCATGTTGTCAGTGCCATGGAAAATATTGCTGACGATCCATCCGGCATTCTGCTTGAATCTGTCATAGAAGGAATGGCTGAATACTACAGCGCCGAGCTGGCCGAAAATGTAATGAGAGGGATGACGGAAAATGCTCTGGAATGCAAGTGGTCAGGCGGCCTTGTTCCGTTAGGCTATAAGCTGGATGCAGATCATCACCTGGTCATTGATGAAGCCGGAGCGCAGATAGTCAGGCGGATTTATCAGATGGTGCTGGATGGCCGCACGCCTACCGGAATCATCAATGAGCTGAATGCCGCCAACTGCCGCACATCAACCGGCCGCCCCTTTGGAAAAAGCAGTCTAACTACCATTCTTCGGAATGAAAAGTATATTGGCACTTATACCTGGAACCACATCCGGAAAGAGAACGCTATTCCTGCAATCATTGACAGAAAGACCTTCGAAGCCGTACAGAAGACCTTGCAGTACAGGAAGAATAATCATGTGAAAGTATGCAGTGAAAATTTCCTTCTAACCGGAAAACTTTTCTGCGGCCAGTGTGGTTCTAACATGGTCGGCACATCCGGCACGTCGAAGTACAAAAATACCTATTACTACTATGCCTGCACGAAGCACCTGAAGAAAGACGGATGCACAGCCAGGAACATCAGAGCCGATAAACTGGAAGAGCTTGTTTGCTCTGTTACCACCAGAATCTTGTCCAGTAAGGAAGCTGTGCATGCAATCGCCCGGCAGGCAGTCGAAGCGCAGAAGAAGCAAAAAGAATCTCTGACCGTTCAATCTCTGAAGAATCAGGCGGCAGAGATAAATAAAAAGCTTAAAAATTGCGTGCAGGCGGTCGAGAGCGGCCTTATCTCCGTCACCATAACAAATCATATTAAAGAGTATGAGAAACGCCTCACAGAGCTAAATGAGGCCATTTCTCGCGAAGAATTATTATCCGGTAAGTCAAAGCTGACGGAAAAGCATATTGAATTTTTCTTTTACTCAATCGCCCAAAAAATAAAAACAGCGGACAAGTACAAGAGCATCCTGCTCTCATCGCTCGTCCGCTGCGTGATAGTCTATGATGACTACATTGAAATTCAGTATAATTACAAAAACGAACTCCCACTCTTGCAGAATCCTGTAAGAGTAAAGAGTTCGAATTTGAATGGTATGGTGACCCAAGAGAGATTCGAACTCCCGACACCTTGATTCGTAGTCAAGTGCTCTATCCAGCTGAGCTATTGGGCCAAATTGGCAGGGGCAGAGGGACTCAAACCCCCAACCTACGGTTTTGGAGACCGTTGCTCTATCAATTGCGCTATGCCCCTGTGTCTCAGGTTTTCTCAACCATATGACTTAAATATAATAACAAACGGAAAGCAAAAATGCAAGGGGGTGTAAAATTATTTTTACAAAATTGCTCCAAGGCGCAGGAGAAGGGAGGAAATCCGCACATGACCGTTCCTCGGCGATTTTTTCCTTAATATTTGTTATAATATAGGAAATTTCTTTGACTCGCCTTCCCAGACGGGGAAGGTGCCTATATAAGTTCAAAACAAAACCATTGATTTTTCATTTCTCATCGCAAGCTGCCCCCAACGGAGGGAAGTGCCCGAAGGGCGAAAGGGGTGCAGTTTCTAAAAAGGGGCGGATAGGGTTGATTTCTCCAAGGCTGCGCCCTGGTTGTATGGTTTTCAAAAGGTGCAGTTTCTAAGAATAGGCTTGATTTCCCAGAGCTGTGCCTTGGTTATATATTTTCCTTCCTTTCGGTTTTCTGGTAATTCTTATCCGGAGGTTCTTATGGAAGAAGTGCGTGCGCCGACGGCGGAGGCGGCTCTGCGGCGGATCCTTACCACGGCGGTCCGCGAGCGCGTAAGTGATGTGCATATCGAGCCGCAGGAGTCTTTCATCCGCGTGCGTTTCAGGCGGGACGGGATTCTGTACGACCGCTTCACGATGATGCTTGCGATGAAGAAGCCGATATCCGTGCGCGCCAAGGTCGTCGGGAGCATGGACATCGCCGAGAGCCGGCTGCCGCAGGACGGGTCGTATTCGGAAACCGTGGACGGCGTTTCCTATGATTTCCGCATTTCCACGCTGCCCTCCCTCTACGGCGAGACGATCGTCATCCGCATTCTCTCCGGGAAGGTAGATTTCATAGAGAATAACCATCTCGGGATGATGGATGTCCAGGAAAAGCTTTTCATGAAGTGCCTTAGAAGGAAAGCAGGGATGATTCTCACGACCGGGCCGACCGGTTCGGGAAAGACGTCGACGCTCTATGCGGCGCTCCGGCTCCTGAATGACCCTTCGGTGAATATCATCTCGATCGAGGATCCCGTGGAGTACCGGATCGAGGGCGTGACGCAGATGCAGGTGAATAAAAAAGCAGGGCTCACCTTCGAAAAAGGCCTCCGCTCGATCGTCCGCCAGGATCCGGATATTCTGATGGTCGGGGAAATCCGCGACAGGGAGACGGCGGAAATCGCCGTACATGCCGCGCTGACGGGACACCTCGTCCTGTCGACGCTTCACACGGTGAATGCAGCGTCCGCGCCGCTCCGTTTGATGGACATGGGTATCGCTCCCTACCTTCTGGCGGATTCGCTCTCCCTGATTATTTCCCAGCGCATCCCCGGGCGCCTCTGCCCGCATTGCAAAAGGAAAGTCACGCTGACGGAGGAAAAATTCGCCGACCTTTCCCTCCCGCAGGAATTTCTGGGAGAGACGGTCATGGATGCAGAAGGCTGCGAGGAATGCCATGGGAGCGGCATCGCAGGGCGAATCGGCGCCTTTGAAATGATTGAAATCGGACGGGAAGAGCGGCAGATCATCCGCGGGGGTTTCTCGGCCGACAAACTGCAGGAAAGAATGAGAGCGCAGGGCCAGCCCGATATGGGCGCGGCGGCGCTTCGCGAGCTCCGGAAAGGCTGGATTTCAGCAAGATCAGCCTCCCAGGTCATCGCGGGAGAGGACTGAGCAAATTGGATATAGAAAAACTCATGCAGACGTATCCGAATCTGACGGATGTGCACGCCACGCAGGATGAACCGCTGATGATCCGCGCAGGCGGCGCGCTGAAAAAGCTTCGCGAGACGGCTGGAGAAGATTTCTTCACGGCGCTTTTCACGTCCTACGTCAATGAAGACAGAATGACTGCATACAAAAAAGAAGGCGCGCTCGATACTGCCTTTTCCCTGGGAAATACCCGCTTCCGCCTCCATATTTACAAGAGCGGAGGGAAACCGGCCGCCGCGATCCGCGTCCTGCCCGAGCTCTCCGCACTCCCTGCCGACCCCGACAAGGCTTTCTTGGACAAACTCTCTGCCCTTGAGCACGGCCTTGTCCTCATCACAGGCCCCTCGGGAAGCGGCAAGAGCACGACGCTCGCGCACATTCTCCTGACAGCCGTGGCCAAGCGCCCCTGCCATATCGTCACCCTCGAAGACCCCGTCGAATACGTCATTTCCTCTGACAAAGCCCTCGTCCACCAGAGGGAAATCGGAGAAGACACGCCGAGCTTTGCCGAAGGCGTCATCGAGTCCCTAAGGGAGGACCCCGACATCATCGCTGTGGGAGAAATGCGCGACGCCGCCACCATCGAAGCTGCCCTGACCGCGGCCGAGACAGGCCACCTCGTCTTTGCCACCCTCCACACCACACGTGCCAAAGACGCATGCACGCGCATCATCCACGCATTTCCTTCCACGAGGGAAAACGAAATCCGGAGCATCCTTTCCTCCTGCCTGCAGCACGTCCTCACGCAGCGCCTCTGCCGGCCGGGCAAGGAAACCTTCCTCATGCGCGAAATCCTGACGAACGTCCCCGCCGTTTCCCACCTCATCCGGGAAGGCAAGGACGAGCAGATCCCGTCGTACATGGAAATGGGCCTCCAGAACATGCGCACCCTGAAGCAGGCAGCGTACGGCCTGAAGAATATCTCCGAAAAAGACAGAGAAAAACTCCTGAAAACCCTCGAATGATTCCCGGCGTAAAGCCGACACAAGATACATATGGAAACATACCTCTACAAAGTCTTCAATACCGAAGGAGCTATGGAAGAAGGCACCATCGGTGCCAGCTCTGGCGGGGATGCCGCGAATGCACTCCGCCTTCGCGGCTTTTCTATTATCTCCCTGACAAAAGAAGCATCGGAAAAGAAAGAAAGACGCAGCTTCCTGAAAAGGAAACCATTCTCCGGAGACGAGACACTCTCCGTCCTTGCCAGCGAATGGAGCGCCCTCCTCAAAGCAGGCCTCACCATCACGGCTACCCTGGCCCTCCTTGAAGAACAGGCGAAAAAACACGAGAAACCTATCCTCTCACGCGCCCGCGAGACTGTCATGGAAGGAAGGACCCTCTGGGAAACGCTCGATGAATCAGGCGCCTTTCCCCGCTTCTTCACCGCCTTGATTCAGGTCGGAGAAATGACAGGCACGCTCCCCGAAGAACTCGACCGCATCGCCGAGCACTACCGGAAGAAAGCAGAATTCAAAAGAAAAGCGGTAAGCGCCCTTGCCTATCCCTGCTTTGTCCTCCTCTTCGCACTGACCGTCCTTCTCACCATCCTGACATTCATCCTCCCCACCTTCGAGACACTCTTCGCCTCCCTGCAGATCACCCTTCCTGCCGGCGCGAGGATTGCTCTGGCCGCCGGGAAATTTCTTCAGGAAACAGGACGCTTCCTCTTCCTTCTGCCGCTTCTCTCGGCCCTCGGTCTTGGTATTTCCTTGAAGACAGAAAAAGGAAGAGAGAAAATAGACGAAATCCTCTACCGCTCCCGCTTCTGCAAACGCCTCCTCCTCATCCGCTTCGCAGCTACACTCTCTGCTTTCCTTGAAAGCGGAAGGACCCTGGGCGACGCCCTTGAAGACTGCAAGGATACCATAGGAAACCGCGAAGCAGAAAGAGCCCTCGAAGCCGTCAAGGAAGAAGTCACCAAAGGAAACGACTTCGCCGAAAGCCTCAAGAAAAGCGGCTTCTCCCTGCCCATCTTCTACCAGCTTACAAGGATCGGCATGGAAAGCGGCGAACTCCCGGACTTCCTCATGAAAGCCGCCGGCCTCATGGAAAGAGAGGCAGAAAGAAAAGCCAGCCGCTTCCGCGCCATCCTAGAACCCGCCATGCTCCTATTAGTAGGCGGCATGACCGCCATCGTCGTATTCTCCGTCATCCTCCCCGTCTTCCACATGGCGGCGAGAGTGTGAAGGGAAAAAAGATAAAACCATAAAACAAGAAAAAACAGAACGCAAGGAAAAAAAACATAAAAATCGCAAAAAAGCTCCCTATGAAGAGAGCTTTTTTGCGTGGGAAAATCAAAACATTCACAACCGGACTTCGTCTGTTGGTAATCAACCCCTTTCGGCGCATGCGCGCCACTTTCCCCTGACGGGGACAGCTATAGTCTCGCTCCGCTCGCCATTCCTGAGCGTTGATTTTTCAAATCGAAGCGAACTTGTAATCAAATTTCCCTTATTATTTCATTCCTCTATTTCTATTCTTTCCCCATTTTCTATATAATTAAGGAATGTTAAGCAAAGTCTTTTTAAAAAATCGAGCGCAGGAGGTGCGTTAGTATAAAAGCTGTTATTTTTGATATGGACGGGACTCTTTTTGATACGGAGTTTATTTTCCAGAGGATCTGGAATGAGATCGCGGGCGAGATGGGCCTGGTGCTTCCGGATTCTTTCAAATATGAAATCTGCGGGACGAATGGTGCCGTGATGAATGGCGTCATTGAAAAGTACTACCATGTATCTGACGGACAAGTGATCCAGAACGAATGCCGCCGCCGTGTGGATAAGATTTTTGCCCGGTATGTGCCGGAGAAGCCGGGCTGCAGGGAAATCCTTCATTTCTTCCGCGAGCATGGGTATAAAATTGCCATGGGAAGCAGCAGCCGCATTACAAGGATCGAAGGAAATCTGCACCAGACGGGGCTTCGTGATGCCTTCGATGCCATTGCAGGGGGCGATGAAGTCGAGCATGGCAAGCCCGAGCCGGATGTATTTCTTCTGGCGGCCAGCCGCCTTGGTGTCGATCCCAGGGACTGCTACGTCTTCGAGGACAGCCCCAATGGCGTTCGCGCCGGCGTCAAAGCGGGCATGAGAACGATCATGGTTCCTGACCTCATGCCCGTCACTGATGACCTCATCCCCATCGCCTACGGGATTTTCAAGAACCTCTCCGAAGCACAGGAATTTCTGGAGAAGGAAATATAAGGAAAATCAGGACTCAGGAATGACGAGCATCGCGAGTTCCGCATTGGCAAGAACGGCTGTATTACTGCGATGTGCTGAGTCCTGATTTCCTCTCTTATTTTCTATTTCCTTTATATAATAGAAATATATATAGAATAATATATTTCTCCCAATTCCCAAAAAATCACTTCTGTATTATACTTAAGAATGGAAAAGTTTACGAAAGACCGCGGAAGGCGGAATATATGGGAAAGGAGGCGCTGCGATGGCTTTATCGATCAGGGACATTTTGATACTCGACTACTTCGACGGCAAGCCGGTGCATCATAAGATACCGCCGTACAAGCTGAAGATTTACGGCCAGGACGCCAATGACCGGATCGGGCTTTTGTATGAGAATGGCTGGATCCGCTACAGCCGGCCGCAGGAGACGGTCAGCATGCTGCCGGACAAAGCACTCTCGGATTTCCTGAAGCGTTACGGTCTCTCCGGCGAAGGCTCGCATGCCGAGCTCACCGGGCGCGTCATTTCCCAGATTCCCGAGTCCGACTATGCCCACGGCGTGCCGAAGATTTACGTCCTCACCAAGGAAGGCAAGGCGGAAATCGGGCATCACATGGCCTACGTCCTGAACGTCCGTGAGAATTACGGCCTGACCGAAGGGGAAATCGGCGAATCGCAGAATACCCTCGCCCAGCGCGGTGAACCATATACCGCCCGGGACATCCTTTACCGCGCCTTCCAGCAGAAAATTTCCCTCTACATCATGGCCGGCGAATGGTCGAAGCTCCGCAACATGTACTACACTGTCGCGAATTTCTACCTGCGTATCAAAGACAACGAAGAAGCCCTGCCGTACCTGTACCTTGTCTTCTTCATGGACATGTCCGGCATGGGAAACAAAAACAACCTCGTCCCGTACGAGAACCTTTTCCCCACGCAGAAGGGCATGATCCTCCTGATGGATGAAATCCGGAAAGATCTCCACTACTCCATGGACGAAGTGAAGACATCCTTCCTTTCCTCCATCGCCCGCATGGCGCCAAGACTGCCATTCTCGTATTTCTCGCCGCAGGTCATGGCCTCCATGCTCCTCGAACGCCTCCGCGGCATCGACTTCAATGGAGCCAGGTACATCGTTCAGAGAAATACCCCGGATCCCTCCGCCAAGTCGTACCACTACGTACCGTACGGAAGAAGCGAAGCCAGGCCCAGATCCTACCACCCGCCCGTCGTGAAACCAAACTTCATGGCCCCGCCGGTCTTAAGGATGCCCACCTTCACCGCGCCCCCGCCCTTCAAGCCGGGCCAGTCCGCCCCGCCGCCAAGCCGCGAGCCCGTGCCAGAGAAGAAAGAAGAGCCTGTTTTAAGAAGAAAACCCGAAAAGAAAAAGGGCATCTTCTCCAAGCTGAAAGATCTGTTTTAGTCGTACTTGAAAAAGACACCATCATTTTGTAAAATAATACTAATGCGTTTGTAGCTCAGCTGGATAGAGCAGCGGTTTCCTAAACCGTGTGTCGGGGGTTCAAATCCCCCCAAGCGCACCAATGGAAATCAGAGCGTTCCCGAAAGGGGGCGCTTTTTTTGCGTGGAGAAATGGGAACTCACTTCGCTCGCCAGTCCTGAGCGGGGATTTTTATTTCTACGAGCGCAGCGAGGTCGTAAGGTTTTCCACGAGCAACGCGAGGTTTAAGGGTGTTTGACCTTGCCTCGTAGAGGAAGGTGTCGCTGAAGGCGACGAATGAAGTTCATTTCCTGGGCTGCAAGCCGGTTGTATGGTTTTTAAATGTGCAGTTTCTAAAAAGGCCGGGCGGATAGGGTTGATCATTCATTGAGTTTTAAAATCTAAAAAGGTTCTGCGAGCGGAGTGAGGTTGTTTGGTTTTTCTTTTCCCTTTGCGAAGCAAATAAGTGGTGTTGACCTTCCCAGACGGGGAAGGGAGTATGGTAGGGGAAGGGGTACGAAAGGTCCAAAACAAATAAGATTGGAAATCCTTTCTTTATTCCTTGTGAAGCTGCCACCTTCGGGGGAAGTGGACTGTATACCAGTTGAATTTTCTGTAATATCGGTAATGACTCAATTGTTCTGTACAGGCCGAAAGGGGTGCAGTTAATAAGTAAAGCATATTCCTTTTGTGGCGGTTAGGGTTGATTTCCCTCAACCTCCAGGCTGGTCGTCCGGTTTTTTCTTTTCCCCGCTCTGCGGTTGTCTGGTTTTTCATTTCTTTCCCAGTTTTCCTCCCTGCTTTTCTCCCTACACGGTCTTTTTCCTCTCTCCCCATCCTTTTTTATTTTTATAATCGCTATCCTTCCTTGTATCTTCTTTGCTGTTCTTTCAAAAAAGTTCGCTGTTTTTAGAAATTTCCCTCACATTTCCTTTCAAAAGTATACTTTCGGATAGTTTCATTCCATTTTGCGATAGGTTAGAGTAAATGCAGGGAAAAAGCTTTGGCCCTGGCAATGGCGCCGGGGAAGCTCTATTGATTTAGAAAGAGGGAATCGAAATGAACAAAAAAGCAGAAAGCTTCTAGGAATACTTGGATAAGAGAAAACTCAAAGACTTCGCCGTCAAAGAAATTGCCAAAGATCCATTGGAAACCGCCGTATTCCGCTCGCACATGCAGCTTGAAAACGCAAGACTGCCAATCATCGTCATCCTTGACAAGAGCATCTACGGCATCGTCCGTCTCCTTGTCGCTCAGAGCGCCAAGAAGAAGAACAACGAAAAAGCACTCGAAGAGCTCATGAACAAGTTCAATAAACAGTATAAAGCATTCAAATACTACCTCGACGACGAAGGAAACCTCGTCCTCGATCTCAGCATCCTCTGCCCGGAAGAAAAAGTAAGCGGCCCGATGATTTATGCCCTCTTCCAGAGCGTCGAAGAACACCTCAAGACCGCCTATCCGCAGTGGATAAAAATCATCTGGAAGTAATTCATACCGGGGATAGTACAAAAGAAGGGCGGGGAGGGCCCGGACTTTTGTGGAAATGGGAGGAACCATGTTAGGGATTGCGGCAGGAATTCTCGTAGGTGCCGTTTCAGGCGTTGCCTTCTACTGCCTTCTGTGCAGGAACGCAGAGTATATCGACGCATTCGACGAAGACCTCGTCAGAGAAAGATTTATGGAAGATATGAATAACAAAACAAGAATGGAATGATTCCGGGGAAGGAAGAATTCCTGAAGAAACAGCGTTTCCGGGAAGAAACACTATTTCAAAAAAGCAGGCAGCGGGAACTGCCTGCTTTTCACATGGGAAAAATTAAGAGTATACATAAAACAACTCGCCCGCTCGATATTCCAGAGTCCTGACTCTTGAGTGGAATCAGAGCAGCCCACCAATACTCGCCTTCCCAAATGGGGAAGGGAGTATGGTAGGGGATGGGGTACGAAAGGTCAAAAACAAATCAGATTTGAAACTTTTTCTTTATTCCTCTTGAGACCTGCCTCAGCGAGGAAGGATGTCACGGAGTGACAGAAAGGAGTGCAGTTCCTCGGACGAAGTCCGATTGAATGGTTTTGATTTTCCCCAAGGCGAAGCCTTGGTTTAAGGGTGTCAGAGCTCGCCCCGTAGGGGGAGCTGGCGCGCATGCGCCTGAAACATCATCTCCACGAGCAACGCGAGGTTTTACGGTTTTCTTAACCTGCCGCTCTCCGCCCATACGCTTTTATCTCATCCTCCACCTATCTCTTTTCCTTATGCTTATTGAGAAAAAGTAATAACTTATAGTTGCGAGTGAATTGTAATTTTAATAATTCTAAATATTTTTGTTTTGCCATGCCTATAAATTTATATCCGATAATATCGAGTAAAATCCAGTATAAAGAAATCTTTCGAATATGCCCATTTGTATTTATAAATCAAATATTGACAGATTATAAATTCTCAATATATAATTAAGACATGAATGAATTAGAAATCTTCAAGGCTCTATCGAACCCTATACGGCTAAACATCATAAAGTGGCTGAAGGAACCGCAGAATAACTTTCCACCCCAGGGACTCCATGTGCCGGAGGGAGACCGTTTTGACAGAAGTGTCTGTGTTGGATCGATCTGCGAAAAGACTCAGATTTCCCAGTCGACCATCTCGCATTATCTTGATATGATGCAGAGAGCAGGTCTTTTGGAATCGCGCCGTTTCGGCAAGTGGACATACTACCGCCGCAACGAAAGGAACATCAGCCGATTGTCAGAGTTCATCCGTAACTCGTTATAACCGGTCATTATAAGGTATAATAAAGACGGCAGGGAATCCTGCCGTCTATTTTTGGGTTTATGTATCTAATAAACGAGATACATTTTGGAATATTTCATGTAAATTCTCATTTTGAAGGCAAAAGCCGGAAAGGACTGTTCACATGATTGAAAAACCATTTATCCTCGCAGGAAAGAAACTCTCCACACGTCTCGTGTTCCCGCCGCTCGCGACCGAAAGCTCAGACGGCGGCAAGCCGAACGAAAAAATCACGCAGCACTACTGCGCCATCGCAGCAAACCCGAACGTCGGCATGATCATCACTGAGCACAGCTACGTCGATCCACAGGGCAAAGCAGACCCGCACCAGATTTCCTTTGCCGACGACTCCGTCATCGACGCACAGAAAGCCATGGTGAAATCCATCCGCAACGTGCGCCCCGACATCTGCCTCCTCGCGCAGATCAATCACGCAGGCGCCAATACACGCAAACTCTACACAGGCATGGATCTCGTCTCCGCCTCTGACATCAAATGGACCAGAGACCAGGCAAGAGCCCTCACCGTCGATGAAATCCACGACCTGGAACAGAAATACATCGCAGCAGCCCTCCGCGTCCAGGAAGCCGGCTATGACGGCGTAGAAATCCACTGCGCACACGCTTACCTCCTGAACCAGTTCTACTCGCCGATCACCAACCACAGAGACGACGAATACGGACCGCAGACTACCACCAACCGCCTCCGCTTTACCCTCGAAATCATCCGAGGCATCAAAGCCAAAGCCAATAAGAACTTCATCGTCTCCGTACGCTTGGGAGGCTGCGACTACAAAGAAGGCGGCAGCACCATCGAAGACGCATGCGCAGCAGCCAAACTCCTCGAAAGAGAACACATCGACCTCCTGAACCTCTCCGGCGGCACCTGCCAGATCTTCAGACCGGGCCACGCAGAACCAGGCTTCTTCACCGACATGTCCGAAGCCGTCAAGAAATGCGTATTCACCCCGATCCTCGTAGCAGGCGGCATCACAACAAAGAAAGAAGCCGACCTCTTCCTCCGTGAAGGCAAAGCCGACCTCATCGGCGTAGCCAGAGCACTCAACGCAGACCCGAAATGGGAAATGTAAAATAAGGAAACTAAATAAGACATTCAAAAAAGACCCCGAAAGAGGTCCTTTTTAGTTACATCGTCTCTGCAACTACCCTGCAGGGCAGTCCGGTCATGCCTTGGTAACGCATAGGGTACGTATTCATTATTACATCTTTATTTAGCAGTTCCTTCAAATTACACATGTTTTCAATGACGAAGACACCATGATCAGCACAGTACTGATCCTTGACAGGATGCTCGCGGCCGCGCCTGATCCCCGCAAAATCCACGCCGATCAATGAAATATGAAGATCGACCAATTTCTCAATCAATTCATCAGACAGCTGCGGATGCTCCTTGAAATACCTTGCACTTCCGTAGCCTTCCTCCTCAATGAATCCTGAGTAAAACATGACAAATGAATCCGCGGGAACTTTCTCCAGATCCACATCAAAGACACCGATATCCCTGTCTTTGATCCCGCTGACATCAAATACGATTCCTCTTCTCTGGGTATACTCTAAAGGAAATTCCTTATTCATTACATCAAAATGAGTTCCCAAATGTCCAGATAAAGATTTCTCATCATGCCCCTGTGCATCCTGTACCATTTTAGGTGTGATTTCAAGCGTTACATCAATTTTCATTATGGTTTCCCCCTTTAGATCTTTGCTGGCTGCTAAATTTTACCAGCACCGATAAAAATCAAGAGATGCCCTTAACCTTGCCATGGAAGATGTGAAATGAAAGCCATTTCTTTATTCTTTGTGTTGGATTAAAGTTCTAATATAAATATTATACAATAGCCTCGAGGTGCGAATTTGGAAAGGAGGTAAGATGCTTTTTGCAAACATATCAATCATTGAAAATGATGGCGGTACTATTTTCCAATAAATAGTATACCAATAATGAGAATCAAACGGATCTATTTTGCATATATTGAACGGTATGTATGAGTTTAAGTGCTAAATAACCTAATATACGATACTTAAATAGCAAATAGCCATAATTAGTATATAATTCAACTTAATTGTGTGCTAAAATGTGTAAAGAATACGTAAGACGTTTGTAAAGGTAATATATATTTGGAAGGAGATGCGTGGAATGAAGTGGAAGGCTATAGTTGCAGGTATGTTAGCAGGTGCAGCTCTGTTAATGGCAGGCTGCGGCGGCTCATCTTCTGGGGATGCAGCAAAATCGGCCAATGCGGCACAGAATTTCAAGGGTAAGAAACTGGTTATGTATGTTTCTTTCCATGAAGATACGGCAAAGGAACTGTCGGACGCATTCAAGAAGAAGACCGGTGCTGATGTAAGCTTTATCCGACTGCCAACTGGTGAAGCATTAGCTCGTATTCAGGCTGAAAAGGATTCACCGAAAGCGGATGTATGGCTGGGCGGCACAGCAGATGCTCACGCAAAGGCAGCTTCTGAGGGACTTCTGTCAGCTTATAAGTCACCGAATGCGAAGATGATTCTTCCGCAGTATCAGGATAAGGATGGATACTGGTATGGCACATACCTGGAAGCTCTGTCTGTCGGCTATAACGAAAAACGTTTCAAAGAAGAATTTGAACCAAAGGGCGTCAAGGCTCCTGAAACACTGGATGATCTTCTGAAACCGGAATTCAAGGGCGAAGTCATTATGCCAGATCCGAGAAAATCCGGAACAGGCAATACATTCATCAGCTCCGTTCTTCAGTCCATGGGCGAAGAAAAAGGCTGGACCTATTTGAAAGCACTGAAAGGCCAGGTAGCACAGTTCACTCCTTCCGGATTTACACCAGCACAGAAGACAGGTGCCGGAGAATACCTGATCTGCGTCAACTTTGTTTCTGACCAGAATCTGGTCAGCGCAAAGGGACAGAAGATCCACAGCACGATTTACAATAATTCCGGCTGGACGGTCTGCCCTGTTGGCCTGATCAAAGGCGCTGCTGATGCTGATGTAGCTAAAGCATTTATCGACTTTGTACTGACGAAAGAAGCTGGCGAAATCATGGTAAAATCCACCCATGGTATCGCATGCAACCCTGATGTAGCTCCGCCAGAAGGTATGAAGCCTCTGAAAGAGCTCCCACTCTTCAAGGAATATGACCTGATCAAGGCCGGTGCAGATAAGCAGAAGAATTGCGACGAATTCTTCGCAAATTAAATTGGTTCAGATGATGCCTCTGCCTTTCTGGCGGAGGCATTATTGTTCTACAATAGATTTCTTAAATCATTGTAAGGAGTCACTATGAGCGAAAAAGATATAGGGCATGAACATACAGGAGGAATGGCGGAATTCAAGGCCCTCTTAAGGGAGCCGCCGCTCCTTATCAGCATATCCGTTGTATTTTTGCTGTTTGCTGTTTTTATCATTTATCCATTTGTGAAAATACTGCTGGTCCCGGACGGAAGTGACTGGATCCGTGCGCTGACGGAAGAAGAATTTGTCCTTGCCTTCGCGCATACGCTGTATTCTTCCTTCGTGGCAACATTCAGTGCCATCATCCTCGGGTTTCTCTTTGCATACGGCATCCATTATACGGATATGCCATGCAAGCGGTTCTTTCAGGTAGTGGCTCTCCTTCCTACGATGGCGCCGTCTGTCGTGACGGGCCTTGCCTTTATCATGCTTTTCGGCAGGCGCGGATTTATCACCTGGAACCTCCTTCATCTGAAGGTAGACCTGTACGGCCCATTCGGCCTGTGGGTGGCGCAGACTGTTGCATTCTTCCCTCTGGCCTATATCACGATTTCAGGGGTGCTTAAGAGCATCAGCCCGAATCTTGAACTGGCTGCACAGAACCTGGGGGCAAGAGGCTGGTATCTTTTCAGGACTGTCACATTGAGGCTGGCAACCCCGGGCATTGCCAGTGCATTTCTTCTGGTAGCCATCAACTCTCTGGCAGACTTCGGCAACCCGATGCTCGTCGGAGGAAATTATCAGGTACTGGCGACAGAAGCCTATACACAGGTCACAGGAGCCTGGGATCTTCCCATGGGCGCCACGCTTTCTGTTTTCCTTGTCATTCCGACACTGATCGTATTCTTCATCCAGAGGTACTATCTGGAAAAGAATTCTTACGTAACCGTTACGGGGAAACCTGTCGCAGGGCTGATCCGCGTCACCACGGGGCCGCTTGCAAAATGGCTTCTCTTTGCATTCTCCATGCTGCTCAGCCTCGGGATCTTAATGATCATCGGAGTCGTATTCCTCTTTGCCTTTACCGTTGCATTCGGGTATGACTACACGTTTACGCTCGAATATTTCAAGGAAGGCGTCATCCACTCCCATGTCATGATCAATTCCTGGGTGGCTTCCATATCGACAGCTGCCATCACGACAGTTCTGGGCATTGCGCTTGCCTTTCTTACCATCCGCAAGAAATTCCCCGGAAGAACGATCATGGATTTCCTTGCCATGCTTCCGGTATCCCTTCCAGGTACATTCATCGGCCTGGCATTGATCCTTGCCTTTAACGACGGACCGCTGGCCATGACGGGTACGCTCGGCATCATTATCCTCGGTATGGCCCTTCGACAGCTTCCTGTCGGATACAGGCAGGCGGTAGCAGGGCTGAAGCAGATCGAGGGCTCGCTGGAAGAAGCATCGACCAACCTGGGCGCGAACAGTTTCACCACATTCCGCAAAATCGTCCTTCCTATGCTGAAAAATTCCTTATCCGTCAGTTTCGTTTATGCTTTCATGCGATCCATGAATACGCTGTCAACTGTTATTTTCCTGGTTTCCCCGGAATGGAACCTGGCATCCATCAATATCATGAGTCTGGCAAATCAGGGATTCCTTCCTACAGCGAGCGCCACGGCAGTAGGGATTATGCTTGTCATTTATGCAACTTTTGGTATCGTGAAGCTCATCTTAAGAGATAAAATCAATATCTTTGATCTGTAAAGAAAGCGGGAATAAAGTATGGCAGACTATGTATTGCAGTTAAAGAATATCAATAAATATTTCGGAAAAAGCCATGTGATCAAGAATGTCAATCTGTCCTTTGAAAGAGGCCATTTCATTACCTTTCTGGGACCATCCGGCTGTGGCAAGACGACACTCCTCCGCATGATTGCAGGATTTTATGAACCCGATGAAGGGGAAATCCTCCTGAACGGAAAGAACGTCGAAAGGATTCCCCCTTATGGAAGAAATACATCCATGGTATTCCAGGAATATGCGCTCTTCCCTCATATGAACGTTTTTGACAACGTATCTTACGGGCTGAAAGTCAAAAAGGTTCCCAAAGATGAAATGATCAAGCGCGTGGAAGATGCACTGGAACTCATGCAGCTCAAAGGGATGGAAAAACGTTTCCCGAACCAGATGTCCGGCGGCCAGCAGCAGCGTGTCGCTGTCGCAAGAGCACTTGTCATGAAACCGGACGTCCTTCTTCTCGATGAACCGCTTTCCAATCTGGATGCGAAGCTCCGCGAAAGCGTCCGTGTCGAATTAAGAACCATCCAGCAGAAAATGGGACTCTCCGTTATTTACGTAACACATGACCAGTCAGAAGCCCTTTCCATGTCGGATGCCGTCGTCGTACTGAAAGACGGCGAAGCCCATCAGGTCGGCACGCCGCAGGAAATCTATTTCGAACCGAAGACACAGTTCGTCGCTGATTTCATCGGCACAACCAATCTTATTTCCGTAGAAGGAAAAGGGAATAACGACGTGGCTTATGGAAATACCGTATTCCATTCCACCAATCCCGTCACCCCGGGTGCCAGGTACATCGCATCCGTCCGTCCGGAAAGCATAAAAATCTCCCTGGAAAAAGCGGAGGGGAAGGTCAATATCAAGACCTCTATCGTAAACCGCATGTTCCTGGGCGAAAAAGTGCGCTACTTCGTCAAGGATGAATTGGACAAGGAATGGATTGTAGACATGTTCGATCCAGGGAAAACGCTTCTCAGCGGTGACGCCTATGTCACGTTCAAAGCGGAAAAAGCATGGGTGATTGAAGACAAATAAGCTTCAACAGACCTTGGGAAAGGAGCTGCCTGGATGTTAGAAGAACTGAAAGAAGAAGTGCTGGAGGCAAATCTAGAACTTCCCCGTCATCATGTCGTGCTTTATACATGGGGGAACGCGAGCGGAATCGACAGGGAAAGAAACCTCATCGTCATCAAACCGTCCGGCGTACCGTATGAATACCTGAAAGCTTCCGATATGGTCGTCGTGAACCTTGAAGGCGAAGTGGTGGAAGGAAATCTGAGACCATCCTCAGATACCAGGACCCACATTGAACTGTACAAGAACTTCCCGGAAATCGGCGGAGTCGTCCACACCCATTCCATTCACGCCGCAGCCTTCGCACAGGCCGGAAGGCCGATCATCCCTATTGGCACGACCCATGCAGACTATTTCTACGGACCCGTTCCCTGTACCAGACCCCTCACGAAAGAAGAAGTGGAAGACGACTACGAAAGAAATACGGGAAAAGTGATCGCTGAAACCTTCCGTGATCTCAAGATTGATCCTAAATCCACGCCCGGCGTACTCGTCAGAAACCATGGCCCGTTCACATGGGGGAAAGATGTTAAAGAAGCTGCATACCATGCAGTCGTCCTGGAAACAGTCGCAGAAATGGCCCTCAAGACATTCCTTCTCTCGCCGGATGCAAGGATACAGAACTACATCCTGGAAAAACACTACGAAAGAAAACACGGACCCCATGCCTACTATGGGCAAGTGAAATAATTTAAAAAAGAGTGGCGCGATGCCACTCTTTTACTATGCATGAAAGGCCCGAGGCTCTTGGATATTCTCATTTTCCCATCACACTCCATGGTATAATGGGAGGAGCAAAGGAGCTTGTTATGTCTACTAAAAATACCCCACTCACATTAAACGCGACGTATACGATCGAGATCCGCGATCTTGGTGTCCATGGCGAAGGCATCGGATCGGCGGAGAATTTTACTGTCTTCGTTCCGGGAGCTCTTCCTGGAGAGACGGTGAAGGCGAAGATCATCCTGATCAAGAAATCGTACGCTTCCGGGAAACTCATTTCCGTCGAGAAGCCGTCTCCCTACCGTACGGTGCCCCAGTGCCCGGTCTATGATTCCTGCGGAGGATGCCAGATTTCCCATCTGACCTACGAGGGCCAGCTGGCAGCGAAGGAACGCCGCGTGAAGGACGTCATGGTCCGCATCGGCAAGGCAAGCGAAGACGTCGTCCTTCCGATTCTTGGCGCGCCGCATGAATGGAATTACCGAAATAAAATGGCCGTCCCTGTCGGACAGGTGACAGGCGGCCCCGTTCTTGGCTACTACCGCCAGGGCACGCACCAGATCGTCCCGATTCAGGAATGCCTCATTCAGGAAGAGGAGAACAACCGCCTTCTCCGCTTTGCGGAAGATTTCATGATCCGCCATGGCATTACCGGCTACAATGAGAAATCCGGAAAAGGCTGCGTCCGCCACGTCATGGGGCGTGTCGGCGATAATGGGGAAGTCATGGCCGTCATTGTGACCGCCACCGAAAACCTGCCGAAGAAGGACCTCTGGGCTGAAGAAATCCAGAAAGCCCTCCCCGAAGTCGTTTCTCTTTACCACGATGTCCAGAATAAGAAACGCAACGTCATCTTAGGACCGGAAATCCACCACATCTGGGGAAGAAAGACCCTCACCGCATCCCTCTGCGGCATTGCCTTCGAAGTATCGCCATTTTCCTTCTTCCAGGTCCACAAGGCCCAGGCAGAAGTCCTCTACCAGAAAGCCTTGGATGTCGCTGACCTCAAAGGCGGGGAAACCGTCATCGACGCCTACTGCGGCACAGGCACCATTTCCCTCTGCCTTGCGAAAAAAGCACGCCGCGTCATCGGCATCGAAATCGTCAGGGAAGCCATCGAAGACGCTAAGAAAAATGCCGCATTCAACCATATAGAAAACGCCGAATTCCACGCCGCCGACGCAGGCCTCCTCATGCCGAAACTCTACGAAGAAGGCCTTCGCCCCGACGTCATCGTCATGGACCCCGTCAGAGCCGGATGCAGCGAAGACGTTCTCAAAGCCGCCGCAGGCATGCAACCCGCCCGCATCGTCTACGTCTCCTGCAACCCCGCCACCTTCGCCCGCGACGCAGAGATCTTGGGCCGCTTAGGCCACTACAAACTACAGTCCGTCCAGCCCGTGGACATGTTCCCACAGACCACTCACGTCGAGTGTGTAGCGTTGATGTCAAGGGTGGAAAGGAAATAAGTCTGAAAAGCCTTATTTTAAGCCATTCCCCAGATTTGACATCCAGATCGATAACTGAAACTTACCACTCTATGGGAACTTATCAACCGCACCGGTTCAGAGACGATTTTGACACTTTTCACATAGTTTAGGCTGTGGATTAGATGTCAAGTTTTGAGTTAGTGGATTAGATGTTTTTTACCGCTGAGTGAGCGGATTAGATGTCAGATCAGAAAAAATGCGAAAGGAAGAATTATAGATGATAGACGATGCATTAAAAAGAGATTTAATAGCGCATCGCATTTATTCATCATGGCAGTTTATTGAATATACAGAAAAGAACATTGCAACTGTTGAGTATTGTTCAAAAACAATAGCTAACATAGTGGATAATATGTCTATTAAAACGACGCGATGGGAAAAAGATGTTCTGTCGGAATTTGTGGATGATATTACTCCAGATGGAAAAAAAGTAAAACGTGTAGCTATAACTACAGAGAATACGCCCTCTTATGAATTGAGAGTTGCAGGAGAAAAAGTTGATCCGTGGTTCTTGTTTGATAAGCTTTTGAGAGATTTTTTTCAGTATGCCATGAATAGTTTGGATTCAATAAGTCAAATTGTAAATGCAGGGTTGTTAGCGAATAATGGAAAAAAGGTTGATTCGGTTGATATCCAAATCATGACACGGACTTTTGGACAGCAAACTTATAGCCATGCATTTCCCAAGATGCATGCATGGCTAGAAAAGATAAAACTCTCTGATGAATATCAGTATATTGAAGCGATTAACAATAGAACAAAACACACTGCAGATATTGCAAATAAGCTATCTATGGGAATACTTGGAAGCTCAAACACGACACAGATTGGTGCCTTTTCAAGAAAAGGTGAAGAGCATGACAAAAGAGAATTATCAGCTCAGCTTCAATCAACATACGATTTTTTGAGTAGTTCATGGAATGAATTCATTGAAGTATTCAAAGAAGAATATAAAAGAGATATTTATGTAGATAATCGTAGGCACAAAATATCTGGAGTCCATCAGCAAAAGCTCAAAAATGAGTCGGCTCAAAACTTATCATATGCATATATTCAAGCAAGTCAGGACTTTAATTCAATGCCTGAAGAATTGTGGATCCTTTTTGTTTGTGAAAGAGAAGATGATATATACTCACATGAATGTCCGTTTGACACACTCCAATTAAACTTAGTTTTTCTATTAACATATTTAATAAGATAATAAAATACAAGCCTAAACGAATAGGCATAGGAGGGCAACGTGGGAAATTCTGTTTTATGGATAAGAAATGATTTTAGATTTCATGATAATACCGCGCTTATTAATGCTATCAATGACATAAAAGATAATGAAAATCTTATATTTATATATCATTTAGATCCTGAGCTAATAAAGATTGAAACGACGAGTTATGCTTATTTTTTTTCTTCGTTGAATAGCTTTTATGAAAGTTGTTTAAAGAAAGGTCTGGATATTTATTTTTTATATGGAGAAATTTTAACTTGTTTTGATACACTTCTCAATGAATTTAGTAATATAGACAAAATATATTATAATATTATTGAATGCGGATATGGGAAATCTCAAGAACAAAAGTTGAATAGATTCCTAAAAAGAAAAAACGTTGAAGTTTTCTCATTTTATGACCATCATTTACACTCAGCAAACAAAGTATTGAAAGAGGACAATTCTCATTATAAAGTTTTTACACATTATTATAATAAATGGATGTGTAGCAAAAAACCTGAAGAACAGAATATTGATTATGCTAAACTATCTGAGATTATATTAAGCGATTTCAGTAAAAAAGACCCTATTGGTAAAGAAAAGTTTATTGAATTAAGAAATCTTTTGAATAATGACTTTTCTATGTTTATAGGAGAAGAGAATGCTAGAGAATGCCTTGCTGATTTTATGAACGCTAAACTTTGTAGTTACAACGAAAATAGAGAATATCCGTTTCTTGATGGAACAAGTCATTTATCGCATTATTTAACAACAGGTCAGTTGTCTGTCAGAGAAGTATTCAATGCTGCAACAATGATGCCTTTTTCTCTGGGAAAAGAAATATTTATTAAAGAGCTAGCCTGGAGAGATTTCTATAATATGATATACTATTTTCATCCAAATCAGCACAATGAAGAGATAATTGAAAAATATAGGTGTATTAATTGGGAATATGATGAGGGAAATTTTATAAAATGGAAATCTGGGCTAACTGGATTCCCTATCATAGACGCAGCAATGCGCCAACTTAGCGAAGAAGGTTGGATGCACAATCGTCTTAGAATGATTACCGCTTCTTTTTTAATTAAAGACTTACTGATTGACTGGAGGCTAGGCGAAAAATATTTTTCTGAAATGCTTATAGACTATGATATTGCCTCTAACATTGGCGGGTGGCAATGGGCTGCATCTGTAGGAACTGATGCAGTCCCTTATTTTAGGATTTTTAACCCAATCACTCAAAGTAAGAAGTACGATCCTGAAGGTAAGTTTATAAAAAGGTATGTAAAGGAATTGAAAGATATTCCAACACAATATATACATGAACCCTTTAAATTTAAGAAACAGCTAGAAGAAAACTACGGTATTGATATAAAAAAACTGTATGTAAGCCCTATCGTAGATCATAAAACGCAAAGACAAAAAGCGTTAGAAATGTTTAATATATAAATATTTGGAGGAAATGAAGTGAAACCAAAAATCTTAATAAGTAAGTGTTTAGGTTTTGAGAATTGCAGATATAATGGTGCTATTGTACAATTCGATCTATTAGATAAAATGAAAGATCAAATTGAATTTATTCCACTGTGCCCTGAGATAGAAATTGGTTTAGGATTACCAAGAGAAAGTCTGCGTTTAATTAAAGTGCATGACGGTATAGAATTAGTTCAACCTAAATCTAAAAAATATTTAACGGATGATATGAAAAAATATTCCGAAGAGATTCTTAAAGATATTTCCGATATAGATGGACTTATATTAAAAGGACGATCACCATCTTGTGGGATAAAAGATGTTAAAGTATACTCGGGTATGGAAAAATCTCCTGTAATCGGAAAAAGTATGGGTTTATTTGCGGCTGAAATGGAAAAGCATTTCCTTTATTTGCCAATTGAAGAAGAAGGGAGATTAACAAACCTGATAATAAGAGAGCATTTTTTTACAAAACTATATGCGATTTTTAATTTTAAAAAAATGGCACAAAGTAAATCTATGAAAAAATTAGCGGATTATCATGCAAAAAATAAATATTTATACTTTGCTTATAAACAAACATTAAAAAACAAATTAGGGTTAATTGTTGCAAATCATGAAAAATTAGAAACCCCGAATTGCAATAATAAGTTGAACACCCGGCGAACCTTTATGCAGTAAGT
>ERZ791858.470-NODE-470-length-35603-cov-6.822465_pt1 | contig 35603 bp, 33 predicted proteins | sample MGYA00510284_ERZ791858 | MGnify/ENA primary metagenome ERZ791858 (study PRJEB30046, sample SAMN00792077) | human gut metagenome | study: EMG produced TPA metagenomics assembly of the A metagenome-wide association study of gut microbiota in type 2... | reverse complement strand
TAACTTTAGAAAGAATGAAATATATGATAATAGGACTGTTCCTGTTATTTGCCGGTAATCTATATGCGCAAGTACGGGGAACAGTGAAAGATAGTACCGGAGAGGCTATTCCGGGTGCAAATGTGTTCTGGATGAATACAGGACAAGGAGTGACAACTAAGGAAGATGGTAGCTTTTCTATTGTAAAACCCTCCAAAAGCCACATGTTAATAATCAGTTTTATTGGTTTCCAGAATGATACCATTCATGTGAGCAGTAAAAATCAGCAGTTGGATATTGTGCTTCGTGATGGAGTGGAATTGAATGAGGTGAATATTGTCACTCGCAAACTGGGAACGATGAAATTACGCAGTAGCGTGATGAACGAAGATATGATAAGCAGTGCTGAATTGAGTAGGGCTGCTTGTTGTAATCTGGGTGAAAGTTTTGTGACCAATCCTTCGGTAGATGTGAGCTATTCTGATGCAGCAACAGGGGCCAAGCAGATTAAATTGTTGGGACTGTCCGGCACTTATGTGCAGATGTTGACGGAAAATATTCCGAATTATCGTGGGGCAGCTTCTCCTTATGGACTAGGTTATGTTCCCGGTCCGTGGATGCAGAGTATACAAGTTTCCAAAGGAACATCTTCAGTAAAGAATGGTTATGAAGCCATCACCGGACAGATTAACGTGGAATTTAAGAAACCGCAGTTGCCGGAAGCCGACTGGGTATCTGCCAATCTTTTTGCAAGCACTACCAATCGGTATGAAGCCAATGCAGATGCTACATTAAAGATTTCCAAACGATGGAGTACTTCTTTGCTGGCACATTATGAGAATGAGACTAAGGCGCATGATGGCAATGATGACGGATTTGTGGATATTCCTCAAGTAGAACAGTATAATGTGTGGAACCGATGGGCATATATGGGCGACCATTATGTTTTTCAGGCAGGTATCAAAGCTCTTTCCGAAACACGTATCAGCGGACAGGCCAATCATGGAGGGACAATGCACTCCGGTGATTTATATAAAGTGGGGATTGATACAGAACGTTATGAATTCTTCACCAAGAACGCCTACATATTTAATAAGGAGAAGAATACGAATCTGGCTTTGATTCTTTCCACCACTTTGCACAATCAGGATGCTACGTATGGACGCAAACTGTATAATGTGGATCAAACCAACGTTTATGCTTCGTTGATGTTTGAAACGGAATTTAATCCGCAGAACAGCTTTTCTGCAGGATTAAGCTTTAATTATGATGCTTACGACCAGTATTATCGTTTGGAGAATAATACGGATAATCCTCTCAAAGCTTTTGAAAAGGAAGCCGTTCCCGGTGCATACGTGCAATATACGTTGAACCTGAATGATAAATGGATGGTGATGGCGGGTTTGCGTGGAGACTACAGTAACGAACATGGTTTCTTTGTGACTCCGCGTGCACATCTTAAATACAATCCGAATGATTATGTGAACTTCCGTCTTTCTGCCGGAAAAGGGTATCGTACCAATCATGTGCTGGCGGAAAACAATTATCTGCTTTCCAGTAGTCGTAAGGTAGAAATAGCTAAGAATCTGGATATGGAAGAAGCATGGAATTACGGTGCCAGTGTATCTACTTATATTCCTATATTCGGCAAAACGCTGAATGTAAATGCAGAATACTATTATACAGATTTCTTGAAACAAGTAATAGTGGATATGGATAGCAACCCTCATGAAGTGGCTTTCTATAATTTGAATGGACGTTCTTACTCGCATGTATTCCAGGTGGAAGCAAGTTATCCTTTTTTCAAAGGATTTACCTTGACAGGAGCTTATCGACTCACGGATGCAAAAACGACTTACAAGGGGGTGCGAATGGAGAAACCTCTAACCAGCAAATACAAAGGCTTGCTCACTGCTTCTTACCAGACTCCGTTGGGGATTTGGCAGTTTGATGCAACACTGCAACTGAATGGTGGAGGTAGGATGCCTGCTCCTTATGAATTGGGAGATGGACAGTTGTCCTGGGAACGTCGATATGGTAGTTTTGAGCAGTTGAGCTTACAGGTGACACGTTACTTCCGCCGCTGGTCTATCTATGTAGGAGGCGAGAACCTGACCAATTTCAAACAAAAGAATCCGATTGTCGATGCGGCAAATCCTTGGGGAAGCAACTTTGATTCCACTATGATATGGGGACCGGTACACGGGGCAAAAGGATATATCGGAATACGTTTTAATTTAGCTAGGAATAGTGAGTAAAAACTAGGAATAGTGAGTAGCGAAACGATCGCATAGAAAATAAAGAATACTAATTTTAAACTGATAGGAAAAATGAAAACAAAAAGATGGATGGTCACTTGCGTGGTGGCTCTTTTGAGTGTAGCAGCTGTATTGGCAAAAGATATTCGTGTAGTTGTATTCAAAGTGTCCCAGATGCATTGTGAGAAATGCGAAAAGAAAGTAAAAGATAATATGCGCTTTGAAAAAGGATTGAAGGATATTGCAACTGAAGTAAAAGCCAGGCTGGTAACTATCACGTATGATGCCGAGAAAACAAATGTAAAGAAGTTACAGGCAGGGTTTAATAAGTTTAAGTATGAAGCTGAATTTGTAAAAGAAACAAAGAAAGGTGATCAAAAGACTGATAAGAAGTAATTGAACAAATACCAGTGTTAGCTTGTTTCTATAAATAAACAATGGTTCTTTCCCGACTCCTTAAAAGGAGTCGGGAAAGGCATAAACTATAATTATATGGGTAACACAATAAAGAAGGCATTTCCTGTACTTAATATGCACTGTGCAGGATGTGCTAATAATGTAGAAAAAACAGTGAAAAAATTGCCGGGAGTTATCGAGGCTTCCGTTAATTTTGCTACCAATACGTTGACCGTTTCTTATGAGAAGGATCAGCTGACTCCCGGAGAAATCCGTGCGGCTGTGCTTGCGGCAGGTTATGATCTGATTGTGGAAGAAGCCCACAAGGAGGAACGCCGGGAAGAGGAGCAGCATAAGCGTTACACTCGTTTGAAGTGGAAAGTGATTGGGGCTTGGATTTTGGTAGTGCCGTTGCTGGTATTTTCCATGATACTGATGCATGTACCCTACTCTAATGAGATTCAGATGGTACTTGCTATCCCTGTCATGGTCTTTTTCGGAGGTGGTTTCTTTACCGGAGCTTGGAAACAGGCTAAACTGGGACGGAGCAATATGGATACACTGGTTGCGCTTAGTACTTCCATTGCTTTTCTGTTCAGTCTGTTCAATACGTTCTTCCCCGAATTTTGGTATGCTCGTGGATTGGAACCGCACGTTTATTATGAGGCTTCTGCGGTGATTATCGCTTTCGTTCTTACCGGAAAATTGATGGAGGAACGTGCTAAAGGCAATACCTCGACTGCTATTCGCAAGTTGATGGGAATGCAGCCTAAAGTAGCCCGGGTTCTGCGCAATGGAGTGGAAGAGGAGATCTTGATCGAGAACCTCCAGATAGGTGATATGGTTGTTGTACGCCCGGGAGAACAGATACCTGTGGACGGTCAGCTTTCCGAAGGCGATTCCTATGTTGACGAAAGTATGATTAGTGGTGAACCGGTTCCGGTGGAAAAGAAGAAAGGCGATAAAGTCTTGGCAGGAACGATCAACCAGCGTGGCTCGTTCATCATATATGCCACACAGGTAGGTAGTGAAACGGTGCTTGCCCGCATCATTTCCATGGTGCAGGAAGCACAGGGTAGCAAAGCTCCCGTGCAACGTATCGTCGACCGCATTACCGGAATTTTCGTACCTGTCGTATTGGGCATTGCTATCCTGACATTTGTTTTATGGGTTGCCATCGGTGGCAGTGAATATATCTCTTATGGTATTCTGTCGGCTGTTTCTGTCCTTGTCATTGCTTGTCCGTGTGCTTTGGGACTTGCTACACCTACTGCATTGATGGTGGGAATAGGCAAAGCTGCCAGCCAGCATATTCTGATTAAAGACGCGGTAGCTTTGGAACAAATGCGTAAAGTGGATGTCGTTGTACTGGATAAAACCGGAACATTGACCGAAGGACACCCTACTGCTACTGGATGGTTATGGGCGCAATCGCAGGAACCTCATTTCAAAGATGTGCTTTTAGCTGCGGAAATGAAATCGGAACATCCGCTTGCCGGTGCTATCGTGTCTGCTCTTCAGAACGAGGAGAAGGTAAAACCCGCTGCTTTGGACAGCTTCGAGAGTATTACGGGAAAAGGAATCAAGGTCTCTTATGAGGGACATACCTATTGGGTAGGTAGCCATAAGCTCCTAAAAGATTTCAGTGCGACAGTAAATGATGTGATGGCTGAAATGCTGGTTCGCTATGAATCGGATGGCAATGGTATCATCTACTTTGGACGCGAAAATGAATTATTGGCTATCATTGCCGTTTCTGACCCGATAAAGGCTACTTCTGCCGAAGCGGTAAAAGAACTGAAACGTCAAGGTATTGACATCTGTATGTTGACGGGTGACGGGCAGCGGACGGCATTAGCTGTTTCTTCCCGTTTAGGAATTGAACGTTTTGTCGCTGACGCTCTGCCGGATGATAAGGCCGAGTTTGTGCGTGAGCTTCAAATGCAGGGAAAGAAAGTCGCTATGGTAGGAGATGGTATCAACGATTCGCAGGCTCTGGCACTGGCTGACGTGAGCATTGCCATGGGGAAAGGAACTGATATTGCTATGGACGTGGCTATGGTAACTTTGATGACATCGGATTTATTGCTGCTTCCTAAAGCTTTTCAGCTGTCAAAGCAGACAGTCAAACTGATTCATCAGAATCTTTTCTGGGCGTTTATTTATAATCTGATCGGTATTCCTATTGCTGCCGGTATCTTGTTCCCATTGAACGGTTTGTTATTGAATCCGATGTTGGCAAGTGCTGCAATGGCTTTCTCCAGTGTGAGTGTAGTGCTCAATTCATTGAGCTTGGGAAGAAAATGAGTAAGCGACTGTACAAAGAAAACGAACTGTAAGTAAATAATAAACGGTGAATACTTTGCGGATCATGCGCAATTTGTTCACCGTTCGTTTTTGGGGATTCTATAATTTTATCCTCTATCGCTCTTCACAGGAATTATCTGTTTCTGAATTCCAATGGTGTCATTCCTACGTACCGTCTAAAATACTTACCAAAGAATGAGGCGCTGGGGAAGTTTAGTGAATAAGCTATCTCTTGGATAGTCATATTAGTTCCTTTCAGTTTCGCTTTGGCGTCCATGACCACAATATACGCAATGGTATCCAGCACACTTTTGCCTGTCACTTGTTTTACGGTTGTGCTTAGATGTTGAAGCGATATTCCTAGTTTATCTGCGTAGAATTGTGCACGACGTTCATCTTTATAATTCTCGGTGATGGCTTGAATCAATTCCCGGCAAATTTCCTTTTTACGGTTCGAACTATTGTTCTCATCCGGAAATTTACGGTATATCAATCGTATGCTTGTCAAGATAGTCTGAAGAGATAATTCAACCAATTCAGAATCCATTTCAAAGTTCTCATTACAACTGACACGCGATAATAGAGCAAAATAGTCTTTCAGATAGCTGGCTACTTCTTCATTGAGAGGGATTACCGGCTGTTCTATCAGTTTTGGATATTCATTACCGATGTTTTTCATCAGATTGATTCGTTCGGCGCAATAGGCGGAGAAACCGGCAAAGCAGAGACATACTTTTTCTGTCTTCTCCCGAAATTGGATGATTGTTCCCGGTAATAATGTTATCAGGTCATTCGGACGGATTTCATAATCAAGCAGATTGATGGAGGCTTTCATCGAGCCTTCGGTGCAGATGGCAACAATACATGCCTGCAACCGACAAGATTGCTTATAGATATTGAGAATGTCTTCCGTAACATTCGTCCATGCTAATACTTCGGTAGGCAAGTCTACCTGTGGGAAGTCCATTTTCATAGTTGCGTTTGTTATATTTACAGTGCAAAAGTACATATTTTCTTTTTATTTCTTACCTTTGTTTTTATGAAAACAACTTTTATCGATTGGAATTTAATACCGTATGCCGAAGCATGGCAACGGCAGGCGGAGTGGTTTGACGGCGTAGTTCGGGCAAAAGCCCAGAGTGAAGTCTATGAGAACCTCATTATTATGTGTGAGCATCCACACGTTTATACATTGGGGCGCAGTGGAAAAGAAAATAATATGTTGCTGAGTGATGAGCAGCTAAAGGTGATTGGCGCTACTCTTTATCATATAGATCGGGGAGGGGACATCACTTATCATGGTCCCGGACAGTTGGTGTGTTATCCGATATTGAATTTGGATGAATTTGCATTAGGACTGAAGGAATATGTTCATTTGTTGGAAGAAGCGGTGATACGTGTATGTGCATCTTATGACATTGAAGCGGGGAGGTTGGAGAAAGCTACAGGCGTATGGTTGGAGGGTGATACCCCTCGTGCCCGTAAGATTTGTGCGATAGGAGTAAGAAGCAGTCATTATGTTACAATGCACGGGTTGGCATTGAATGTAAATACGGATTTGCGGTATTTCAGTTATATTCATCCTTGCGGGTTTATTGATAAAGGCGTCACTTCTCTTCGTCAGGAATTGAAACGTGAGATACCTATGGACGAAGTGAAGCAGCGCCTTGAAAATGAACTTAGAAAACTACTCCGAATCCCAGTTGCCAAGTCTGGTGCATAAGGCAATCCTTATCGGCCAGTGCATAAGAGAAATCGACGCGCATTGGCCAGAAATTAATTCCACAACCCAGCGTACCATAGTTGCCTATTCCTTTATCATTGTCTCCGAAATGGTATCCTGCGCGGACTACTCCATATTTCAGGAAGTTATATTCGGCTCCTATTCCTGCTTGCAAATGCCGGATTTCGGAAGGAAGAAGATAGTTGAAGTCAAGTGCCACTTGCAAACGATTCTCCATGCTGAATGGAAGGTCGACACTGCCTCCCAATCCCAATCGTGCAGGCAATTTCTGACCATCCAGCTTTTTGCCCAGGTTGGCGGCTTGGAAACCGATAGACCAAGAAGCCATTCCATCCAGAAGATCCGTATTCCGATAATAGGTGGCACCAAAGTCAAGAGCGACACTGCTCTTGCTATCTGCTTCCTTTGCTACTTTTTCTTGCAGATATCTGAATGTCAATGACAGTGATAAGTTCTTGGCTACATTCCTGAAGTAGGCAGCTTCCAAATCCCATATACGGGGACGGTAATCCATTATTTTAGGATCCTTGAAGTGACGGAATCCCAAAGCAAATCCATGAATACCTTCTCTTCCGATCCGATAGAAAAGAGATGCGCTGTGCAGCGCACAGTCCTTGTTGATATCAGCGTATGAATAACTAGCGCCCATTGCTTCCTGTGAGAAAGCGATTGTAGAGGCGTTATGAAAGATAGCTGTGCTACCGTTATCGGTGATAGCTAATCCTGTACCTGCCATACCTGCCGATTGGGCATCCGGAGTAAGTTCCAGAAAGTTGGCATTTGCCATTTCTTGTGCTCCCAGCAAAGCGGGGAATAAGCACGAGGCTAGAAGGAAATGTTTAACTCGTTTCATAATTCGTTATTTTTTTAGTGAGACATTCGGACAACACGTATACCTGTCCACGATTTATTATTGTTAAGCATATGATTGAGGGGATCATCACTGACAACTACTTTTCCCAGTGTAGAGGAAGCATGTAGCAGATGCAGTTTCCCTTTTATATATTGCGCTATCCCAACGTGAGCAATGTCCAGTCCGGGAAGTTTCGTTGTGATGGCGATAATATCTCCGTCCATAATCCAGGATAATCCATTCTCCGGTAATTCGCTTTTCGGCAGCCAATGTACGATTTTTCCGGATAATGCTTTCTCGTATTCGGTCATTCGGGTTACATTTTCCGGAGAATTGGCTAGCTTTTTATATAGTTTTGGATGGGCGGACATATAAGAGAGGCTTAATTGAAGAGTTTGTACACTGTTCTCTGCCGTCACATCCGTAAGGAATCCTTGACGGATACCATTCTCGATCCAATCGGAGGTGTAATGCAAACGGGAAGGATATCCGTCGATAATTCCATCTCTGTAGCGTATCTTTTGCAGGTTCTCAGTAAAAGAAGAGCCGAGAGCTTGAGCCAGTGTGTATTCTACAAAAGTGAGGCAATCCACTGCATCGGTCCGGATAACCAACTCTTCTTCTCCATCCCGGTCTAGCGTATTGGCCACATATTTGGTTCCCAAATAAGACTTTCCGATTTGCAGTATCGTTCGAGAGTCCTGCGGAGTGAGCTCCGCAGGCTGTTGTTGGGCAAAAGTCATTGCACTTATAAACGATACTATGACGGATAAAAGTCTCCTCATGTTTGCTTATTTAATTTTCATTGAGGCTTTGATGAAATAGAGAATCAGCAGGGCGTATGCTCCTAATGCCAACACTTCCGACCAAGTATTGTTCAGCCATGCTTCGTTCACCAAGTTGATTCCACCGAAGCGCATCGCGGCACTGATAACCCCCATTAACGCGCCACCGGCAATGAAACCGGAAGCCAGCAATGTTCCTTTTTCTCCTCTTTCCGTATTGATAGTCGAATCTTTGCTGCGGCTGGTCACAAACCAATTGACAGCTCCGCCTACAACCAACGGCACATTCAGTTCCAATGGAATAAACATACCTAGTGCGAAAGCTAATGCAGGAATCTTGCAAAGAGTCAGAATAATCGCTAAGACAGCACCGATGCCATATAATAACCAGGGTGCGCCTACACCACTCATCAACGGTTCGATAACAGCAGCCATCGCATTTGCCTGTGGAGCAGCTAATGCTCCGCTCGTAAATCCGTATGTCTTATTCAGGATAATCATTACACCGCCTACTGTTGCAGCCGATACAATTGTTCCCAAGAACTTCCAGGTCTCCTGTTTGGCAGGGGTACTTCCCAGCCAATAACCGATTTTCAAGTCGGTAATGAAACCTCCGGCCATTGAAAGCGCAGTACACACCACACCGCCCATCACTAATGCTGCAACCATGCCTGAAGGACCTTTCAGTCCTACGGCTACCATCACTACAGAAGCCAGAATCAGTGTCATCAATGTCATACCCGATACGGGATTTGTACCGACAATTGCAATCGCATTGGCGGCTACCGTAGTGAACAGGAAAGAAATACCTGCAACTAGAAGAATCGCTACCAATGTGTGTAGCAGATTTCCTTGCATTACATCAAAGTAGAAGAACAGTACGATGAGTATCAAAGTGATGATAGAACCGATTGCAATAATCTTCATCGAGAGATCCCGTTGTGTACGGATAATGTTTTTCTCTACATTGCCTTTACCGCCCATCTCTTTGGCAGCCAGACCAACTGCACTTTTAATGATTCCCCATGAACGGATGATACCAATGACACCTGCCATAGCAATACCGCCGATACCAATGCTCTTAGCGTAATATTTGAATATTTCTTCCGGACTCATCATCCCTACAGTAGATGTAATCTCCGGATTCCATGCATTCAGCACACTGTCTCCCCAAATAGCGGACATTCCCGGAATGATAATCCACCATACAGCCAATGAACCGGCGCAGATGATGGAAGCATATTTTAATCCGACTATATAACCTAATCCCAATACGGCAGCTCCGGTATTTACCTTGAATACCAGTTTGGCTTTTTCCGCCAGCATTTCTCCGGCACTGCACACACGGGTCGTAAAATTCTCATTCCACCAACCGAATGTGGCTACGATAAAGTCATATAGTCCACCAATCATTCCCGCCATCAGCAAGGGTTTGGCTTGGCTTCCGCCTTTTTCTCCGGAGATCAATACCTGTGTGGTAGCTGTCGCTTCAGGGAAAGGGTATTTGCCATGCATATCACTTACGAAATATTTCCGGAAAGGAATCAGGAACAGGATTCCCAATACACCACCCAGCAGGGAACTGATGAACACCTGCATGAAGGTAACTGTCATCTCTGGATATTTTGCCTGAAGGATATAAAGAGCAGGAAGTGTGAAGATCGCTCCGGCCACAATCACTCCGGAACAAGCTCCGATAGACTGGATAATAACATTTTCTCCTAACGCATTTTTTCTTTTGGCAGCTCCGGAGACTCCTACAGCAATAATGGCGATAGGAATAGCCGCCTCGAATACTTGTCCTACCTTTAATCCCAGATAGGCTGCGGCGGCTGAGAAGAGGATTGCCATAGCAATACCCCATGCTACCGACCAGAAGTTAACTTCCGGATAATTTTTTGAGGGACTCATCAACGGGTTGTATACTTCCCCCGGTTTCAATTCTCTAAACGCATTCTCGGGCAACCCGGTGAATTTGTCTTCTTCTTGTTTCATAGTTTTATAATTTGCTAATGTGTCAATTTACGTTTCCGTCTTCAAAGTAAACAAAAAAAAAGGAGAACCGAAAGATTCTCCTTTATGTAATAGCCTAAAATTTTTTATTTAGCGTCTTTTGCTACCATATCGCCCTCAATATACAATCTTACCATCTCTGTTTTGGCGTTGGTACGCAAAGTGATTGATTTCTTGAAATGTCCCGGATATTTGCCTGTTCCGTTATAAGTCACTTTGATTGTACCTTTTTTGCCCGGCATGATAGGTTCTTTCGTATATTCGGGTACAGTACATCCGCATGAAGCTACCGCCTGGTGGATTACCAAAGGAGCGTCACCGATATTAGTAAAGGTAAATGTACAACTAACTACCGGACTGTTTTCTGAGAACTTGCCGAAGTCGTGAGTTGTTTTGTCAAACTTAATATCTGCATTGGTTTGAGCAAATGCAAAACTTACCCCCATTACTAACAAAGTCATAAAAAAAAGTATCTTTTTCATTTTTCCTTCTCTTTTTTGATTACAAGTGCCAAAGGTAATGCTTTTTCCCTTAAAATATACTTTATAGAGTGCGAAATAGTATTAAACGGCTTGTATTTGCTATTTGGCAAGCTCGAATCCAAGCATCATCCCGTCATAGTTATCGGCCAGAGAGCTAACGGTTTTGAGTGCGGTACTGTTGCTTTTACTACCGATAAACGCCATTAATTTTAGCAATTTATCCGAGTTGAATAACAATTCCAGTGAATTAGAACTGCAATTCACTTTAGCGTGCAGGTTCAGCAATCGCAAATATTTCAAGTCCACTTGTTTGGTGGAAGCATTGTAGGAGTAAGTTCCTTTCAATGTTTTCTTTCCCACTGTGCTGGTGAAAGTACTGTCTGCATTGAACGTGAAACTCATTTGCCCGTCCTTAATGCCAATCTTGCTCAACTGCTCGTTCAACTTGTTTTCCGCCATTGTCGCTGCGGCTGCACCTCCTGCTTTCATCAGCAGATTATCCGATTCGAACTCGACGGCTGAGCTTTTGTAACTCCATGTTCCGGTCATGTCGATCGTCTCAGTGTTTCCTGTAATGGCGTTCACAACTTTTGAGATGTTGTCCTTATTCAATAAGTCCGCCCATGATTGTGCCCGGCTGTTAGTTGCCGTCAGCATAAATACTGCCATCAAGGTAGCAGATAAAAAATTCTTTTTCATTTTCATTTTATATTGAGATCTTTGTTTATGTTTTCTATATAATCAAGTATTTCTGTCCGTCCGGTACGGTTTTCCGAAGAAGAAATAAAGTAGGGAGGGAGTTCTTCCCATTGTTTGCTCAGTTCACGGAGATAAGCATTGATATTCATCTTCAATCGTCCACCTTTCAGTTTATCGGCTTTGGTGAAAATGATAGAAAAAGGAATGCCGTTTTCCCCCAGCCATTCCATGAATTCGAGATCAATCTTTTGAGGTTCCAAGCGACTGTCTATTAATAGAAAAAGGTTTGTCATCTGCTCCCGTTCAAGAATATAATCCTCGATTATCGTGCGTATCTGGTCTTTCCCTTTCTGACCGCGACGGGCATAGCCATATCCCGGAAGATCGACAAGATACCAGTTTTTATTAATCAGGAAATGGTTGATAAGCATCGTTTTTCCCGGAGTGGCGGAAGTCATAGCCAATCCCTTGCGGGCGGTCAACATATTGATAAGACTCGATTTTCCTACATTAGAACGACCGATGAAAGCATATTCGGGAAAAGTGCCTGCCGGACATTTCTTCACGTCTGTATTGCTAATCACAAATTCTGCGCTTGTTATTTCCATTTTCTAGTCATTTGTTTCTTTGACATCAATATTAGCCCTGCAAAGGTAAGTGTTCCATTTAACATTAGCAATTCATAACCGAATTTATATCCGGTTTCTTTTCCAATCCACCAATCGGCGAGGTAACAGAGTAGGGGTGAAAGGATAGCTATCAACGGAACCCACCGATCGTTGGTTTGTCTGCGGGTAAAAAGTCCGAAAGCGAACATTCCTAACAAGGGACCGTAAGTATAAGAAGCGATGATATAGATCGCGTCAATTACACTTTTATTGTTTAGAGTTTCTACGAGGCAGATGAAGAAAGCCAGTAAGACTGAAAGCGATAAATGTACCTTATTCCTTTTACGGCGCGCCGTTTCTTCACTGTCTTTTTCCGTATTCAGCAGATCCACGCATACGCTGGTTGTCATCGCCGTCAGTGCGGAGTCCGAGTTGCTGAAAGCGGCTGCGATAATGCCGATTGTAAAAAGTATCAGAACGGGTTGTCCCAGATAACCTTGCGCTGCAAACATGGGCAAAATATCATCATTCATGGCAGGTAATGCCAATTGCATTTGTCCGGCTAATGTAATCAGTAATATTCCCAGACACAAGAATAGAAAGTTTAGCGGAATAAATGAGAATCCGTAACAATACATATTCTTCTGTGCTTCGCGAAGATTACGGCAAGACAGATTCTTTTGCATCATGTCCTGATCGAGTCCGGTCATTACAATCACGATGAAGATACCGCTAAAGAACTGTTTAAAGAAATTTTGCCGGGATACCCAATCATCCATGACAAAAATTCTGCTGTGTTCATTGTGCTGAATGGTCTGAATAATGCCGCTAAAATCCAGACCTAACTCTTGAATTGTAAAATAGATAATAAAAATCAGTGCTGCTATCAGACAGAAAGTCTGCAAAGTGTCTGTCCATACAATTGTTTTTATTCCGCTTTTGTGGGTATATATCCATACTAAGGCAACCGATCCGACAGCGATTATCCAAAAGGGGATATGCATCTCCTGAAATACATAAGTGTGGAGAATGAGACAAACCAGATAGAGTTTGGCTGCCGTTCCCAACATACGCGACAATAAAAAGAAAAACGAGCCGGTACGATAGGCGCGCGTTCCGATGCGTGTGCCGAGATAGCCGTATATACTTGTCAAGTTGAGTTTATAATATAAAGGAAGCAATATATGCGCCACCACCATATATCCGAAGAAAAAGCCGAATACCGTCTGCATATATGTCATATCCATGCCACGCACCATGCCGGGAACAGAAACGAAGGTCACTCCGGAAATAGAGGCGCCGATCATGCCAAAAGAAACCACATACCAAGGAGATTTATTCTCTCCCTTGAAGAACGCTGCATTCGATCCGCCTTTATATCCGGTGATACGGGCTATTAATAATAATACCGCAAAGTAACATATTATAGTGACAAGTATCATCATATCGACTGCAAAGGTAGTGTTTTTTGTAGGTATTATAACAATAATCTGTATCTTTGCGCCAAAATATCGATAGAACCGTAATTATTATCTATGAATCAACAATATCCTTCCATATTACTCGAAAAGGCGGTCGGTGAATTTTCCAAGTTGCCGGGTATAGGACGTAAAACGGCCATGAGGCTTGTTTTGCATCTGCTTCGTCAGGATACGGCCACCGTAGAGGCTTTCGGAAATTCCATCATGACATTGAAACGAGAGGTGAAGTACTGTAAGGTATGTCATAACATATCTGATACTGAAATTTGCCAGATCTGCGCCAATCCGCAACGGGATGCTTCCACTATTTGCGTAGTAGAGAATATCCGCGACGTGATGGCGGTAGAAGCGACCCAGCAATATCGGGGGCTCTATCATGTTTTAGGAGGAGTCATTTCTCCAATGGACGGAGTGGGACCGAGCGACCTTCAGATTGAAAGTCTGGTGCGGCGGGTATCCGAAGGAGGAATTAAGGAGGTAATTCTGGCTTTGAGCACAACGATGGAAGGAGATACTACCAATTTCTATATCTATCGTAAATTGGATAAACTAGGGGTTAAACTGAGTGTGATTGCGCGTGGCATATCCGTTGGAGATGAATTGGAATATGCCGATGAAGTAACTTTGGGACGTAGTATTGTGAACCGGACTCTTTTCACCGGAACTGTATAATTTAATATTTAGAAATTTAGAACGAACATGGAAGAACAGATAAAACGTGCTGTCAGGAATTTGAATATAGGTTATGTTTTCTTTTGGGTATTTCCGGCTTTTCTGCTTGGAGCAGGGGAGTTCGAGCTCTTGCCCGTAGGAAATCTGGTAGATAATGTACAGGCTACTTATTATTTTGAGACTATCGGCATTCTGTTGACGGCACTTTGCGTACCTCTTTCTTTGAAGCTATTCAGCTTGGTGCTCAAAAAGAAAATAGACAATATGACTATTACGCTCGCGCTGAAACATTATGTGCAATGGAGCATTGTCCGATTGGGAATACTTGAAGTCGCCATCGTAGCCAACATCCTATGTTACTATTTGACATTAAGCAGTACCGGCAATCTTTGTATGCTCATTGGCTTGACGGCTTCTCTTTTCTGTCTGCCCAGTGAGAAAAGATTACGTAACGAACTTCACATCACAAAAGACTAAAGCGCATGAAACAATCTTATCTAACAAACGAGCGCATCTATCTTCGTGCAGTAGAGCCGGAAGATATGGATATTATGTACGAGATGGAGAATGATCCTTCTATGTGGGATATCAGCAATTTCACAGTCCCTTATTCCCGTTATGTACTGCGCCAATATATCGAAGGCTCACAATGTGATGTCTTTGCAGACAAGCAATTACGCTTGATGATCGTGAGTAAATCCGATCATGACATACTAGGCACTATTGATATTACTGATTTTGTTCCACTCCATTCGCGTGGAGAGGTCGGTATTGCCGTGCATAAAGACTATCGTCGGCAAGGCTATGCAACCGATGCGCTGAAGCTACTTTGCGAATATGCTTTCGGTTTTCTGTCCTTAAAGCAGCTCTATGCACACGTGGCAGTAGACAACGAGGTCTGTCTGAAACTATTTGCATCGTGTGGCTTTACCCAATGCGGACTCTTAAAGAACTGGTTACAGGTAGAGGGATGCTATAAAGACGCCGTACTTCTTCAATGTCTGAATCCCCGAAAATAACTGAATCCTTATAAGATAGGTGATGAAAGCCTAAATGTCAGTTCAGCGTAGGCACTTGTGGAAAACGTGACCACGTTTCATACTTGCTGCCTAGCTTTTCCAAAGCCTCTTTCCACATATCTTTGGTGTCGTTTCTCATCAGATATGAGTTCTCTTCTTCGGATACCAGCCATGTGTTTTCCTTTATTTCATTATGTAACTGATTGCTTTCCCAACCGGAATATCCCAAGAAAAAGCGGATACATTCACTCACTTTATTCCCTTGCAATATATATTTCTTTATTTCTTCAAAATCACCGTTTAGGAAAAGCCCCTTACTGACAGGGATAGAACCGGGAATTTTCTCTAGAGTATGGAGGTAGAATAAAGTATCAGTCGCTACAGGACCACCCTTGTAGAGAGGTATTTCATCCAAATACTTAAATTCCATGATAACATCATTGAGAAGCAGTGGCAATTGTTTATTGATGACCAATCCCATAGTTCCTTCCTCCGTATGATCGACCAGTAGAATTACGGATCTGCCAAACGTCGCATCGCGTAAAAAAGGTTCGGATATCAAAATCTTTCCTCTTGACGGCAACACATTATTCGATTGAATCTTAAATATGTCCAGGTCGATATTCATGCCCCTAAGTTAATAAAAAAAACGGAATAACTATCGTTATTTCCGTTTTTTTTGATTTAGCAGGGTGCTTTTATGAATATCTTACCGCAAACGGTCAGGCTACCGGATGATTTTCTGCAAATAATCTCATTCTTTCATCAAGTTGTGCATATTGATGGTCTTTAATAAAAGAGGTACACGCGCGCAAACCTTCCTGATGGCTTCCGGTAGTCACTAATGAGATAGCGCTTACACCGTAGTACATCAGCTCCTTGGCAAGCTCACCGCTAGTCATTCCCGGATATCCGATTGTGAAATAAAATCCGTCTGCAATAGGATCACCCAAGTCATTGTCATATACCAGATGGAACCCGTGATGCAGGAAGATATCTTTCAACTTCTTCGCTCTTTCACCATATATTTTCACTTCATTGAGGAAATTGTATTGTCCTTCATTAGCAGCTTTCAGCATGGCAGCCATAGCGAACTGTGCAGAATGACTCGTTCCGGAAGAAAGTGCATAGAGCACCCGATGAATGAAGACGGTCCCGAAAGTTCCGCCGCCGTACCGTTTTGTCAGTCCCGGATAACTTCTGTGATATAACTTGTCGGAAATACAACTTACACCGATACGTTGTCCGGCATAGCTGAACGCTTTCGAACCGGAAATCAACAAGACATAATTATCTGTATAATGAGCTACCGACGGCTGGTAAGGAGCCTGATACGGCTTGCTCAAATCCTGACGGAAGTCCATTGCGAAATAGGCCAGATCTTCCAGTACAATCACATCATATTGCGTAGCCAGTTCACCGATAATCCTCAACTCTTCATCTTTCAAGCAGATCCAACTAGGATTATTGGGGTTTGAGTAGATGATTGCGGATATATTGCCTTTCTTCAAATAACTCTCCAATTTTTCTTTCAATTTGTCGCCTCGGTAATCGTATACATCGAATGTCTCGTATTTCTGTCCCATCACAACCAACTGCTGCTTCTGCACCGGAAAACCGGGATCGATAAACAGAATCGTATCTTTCTTTTCGTCACATTGGCTGCAAGTGAGGAAAGAAGCGAATGTGCCTTGCATAGAACCGGTAACAGGCACACAGCCTTCCGGGCTTAAATCCACATTAATAAATGCCTTGATAAAGTTAGAAGCCTCCTTTTTCAATTCGGGCAGTCCGTTAATGTCCGGATATAGGCTGGCTATCCCTTTTTGTAGCGCTTCAACCTCTGCTTTCACCCCAACGGCAGAAGGAGGAAGTCCCGGAACACCCATTTCCATCTTAATAAACTCAACCCCTGATGCGGCTTCCGCTTTTGAAGCAATAGCTTTCACTTCACGAATGGTTGCCTTAGAAAAATCGACAATTTGAAACTCATTTATGGTTTCATCAATCAGATGTCGTTCAATTGGTGTATTTTTCATTCTATTTTCTATTTTATGTAATAGCTGCAAATGTACACGATAATTCTTAATAAACCCACTTTTTCAGAAAAAAGATACTGAAGCTATTGCAGGTTTCAAAAAAATATCTACCTTTGCATCCGCAATCGAGAGAGATGCTAAAGTGAATATTTTGGTGCGTTAGTTCAGTTGGTTAGAATACATGCCTGTCACGCATGGGGTCACGGGTTCGAGTCCCGTACGCACCGCTTCTCAACCAAGAGAGTAATAAAAAATCCCTCTGATTCTCAATGAGTCAGAGGGATTTTTTATTACTCCCTTCTATTATTCTTTATTTCCGTTGTACCCCCATTTTACATAAATGGCTCCCCAAGCGAATCCGGCTCCAAATGCTGTGAAAATCAGGTTATCTCCCTTTTTGAACTTATTCTCAAAGTCCCAAAGGCAGAGCGGAAGTGTACCGGCACTTGTGTTGCCATACCGTTCGATGTTCACCATGACTTTCTCCGGTGGTATTCCCAACCGTTGTGTGACTGCCGCGATAATGCGTTGATTGGCTTGATGGGGAATCACCCAATCGATCTCCTCCTTACTAAGATGATTCCTTTCGATCAGAGCCTCGCAAGCATCGGACATATTGGCTACTGCATATTTGAACACGGTGCGTCCTTCCTGATAAATATAATGCAACTTGTTATCCAACGTATAGTAGGAGGGAGGACATACCGAACCGCCTGCTTTTATATGTAAGAAAGGCAACCCTTTACCATCCGTTCTCAATACCGCGTCCATGATTCCCACATTCTCCGTTGTTGCCTCCAGCATGACAGCAGCACCACCGTCACCGAAGATAGGACAAGTAGCACGATCTGTATAATCTATGATGGACGACATCTTCTCGGCTCCTATTACGATCACCTTCTTATAGTTTCCCGAACGGATAAAATTAGCCCCCGTCTCCAATGCATATAAGAACCCGCTGCACACAGCCTGCATATCGAAGGCAAAAGCATTTTTCAATCCCAACCTTTCGCATACGATTGAGGCGGTTGAAGGGAAGCGATAGTCAGGTGTGGTGGTAGCGACGATAACCAGATCGATGTCGTCCGGATTGGTTTTTGTGCGTTGCATCAACTGTTTGGCGGCTTTACGCGCTATGTATGAAGTACCGAGTCCCTCTTCTTTTAAGATACGCCTTTCCTTAATGCCGATACGTCCCATAATCCATTCGTCGGTGGTATCCACCATCTTGGAAATTTCATCATTGGTCAGGATGTAATCGGGCACATATCCCCCGACTCCTGTAATTACTGCGTTTATACTCTCCATTGTTTTAAATTGATTTTGCTGTTTTTTTAGAATGAGGTAATTAATCCCAAATGATAAATGCGGGCGCAAATATATAGAAAAGAGAATAAAATCCAATAACTGTCTATGTCACAGCCACCTTTTTAAATAATAAAAAGGAATATTATGCCAAATTTTTCCAAAAGTGATAATCGTTTTCTTGTGTTTGCAGGAAGATGTGCGTGGACGGTTTTTTAGTAATAAGTAAAAAGTTTTTTGAATTCTTTATTGAGTCTGTATTTTTTTATCTATCTTTGCGGCAAAATTATCCGGTAGCCCTTTGGACGACGGGGTAATCTTTATAAATAATGAAACTTACTTCTGAACGCGTAACGACTAAGGTTTTACCTGCACATGTGACAGGTAACGGCGTAGCCTTGTCCAAAAAGCGTTGGTTGGTTGCTCAAGTTCGTATTTATCACGAGAAAAAGACAAGCGAGCGGCTAACAAAAATGGGCATAGAAAACTATGTTCCGGTTCAAAGAAAGACCCATCTGTGGAGTGATCGTCGTAAGCAGATCGATCACATCGTAATTCCGATGAAAATATTTGTACGTGTCGATGCACAAGAACAGAAAGACGTTCTTATGCTATCGGCCGTCAGCCGTTATATGGTGCTTCATGGTGAGAGCGCTCCGGCTGTTATACCCGATACCCAAATGGAAAAGTTCAAATTCATGTTAGACTATTCGGAGGAAGCGGTCAATATGAGTAATGCTCCATTGAGTCCGGGTGAGAAAGTACGTGTCATAAAAGGCCCGTTGAGAGGACTGGAAGGTGAGCTGGTTACTTTGAACGGGAAAACAAAAATTGCCGTCCGTCTGGATATGCTCGGATGTGCCAGTGTCGATATGCCTGTGGGATATATCGAACGGGTAATGTAGTAATTTATTAATTGGGGTATATATGAAGAACTTATGTGAGCGCTCTGCTGCATAAGTTTGTAACAATCAATGTAATTTTATTGGGGAAATCATGATTATTGCTTATCTAGCAGGCATATTCTTACTATCCATACTGCTTGCCACTGTAATTATTCCACGCATTTTATTCATCTCCTACAAGAAACGTCTTTTTGATGTTCCTGATAGCCGGAAAGTCCATAAAACTCCGATCCCTCGTCTGGGCGGTCTTTCTTTTCTTCCTGTCATCCTGATAGCCCTATGTTCTGTCACGGGGATCCGTTATTATACCAATCATCCGGTCGATATGCTATGGGCCTCCGATCTGTTCATACAATATTTATTCTTAATAGTAGGTCTCACTCTTTTATACCTGATAGGAGTTGCCGACGACCTTGTCGGAGTAGGCTATCGTTATAAGTTTGTCATACAGATTCTGGCAGCTCTTCTTTTCCCGTTGTCCGGTTTGTGGATTAACGATTTGGGCGGATTGCTGGGGCTGCATGAGATACCGGCTTATATCGGAATGCCATTGACAGTCTTTCTTACTGTATATATCACGAATGCCATCAACCTGATTGATGGTATCGACGGTCTGGCTTCGGGGCTGAGCTGTATAGCGCTAGGGCTGCTTATTATCGTTTGTGCGATTGTCGGTCAATGGACCCATGCTTTCTTGGCGGTAGCTACACTGGGAGTCGTTATTACCTTCTACTATCATAATGTATTCAGCGTTTCCGGCAGAAAACTGTTCATGGGCGATGCAGGAAGCCTGACGTTGGGTTATATCCTTAGTTTCTTAGTCTTGCATTTCTGGCAGAAGACACAGTTGTGGGACCCGTTTACGATGAACCTGAACATGGTAACCGTCTCCACACTGCTGATTCCTCTGCTTGATGTCGTGCGTGTATTCTATTCCCGTGTGAGTGAGGGACGCAATCCTTTTACTCCGGACAAGAATCATATCCACCATCGACTCTTGCGAACGGGTATGCGAGTACGTGCAGTGATGATAACCTTGCTTATGTTATCCCTATTTTTCGTTGTCTCCAACTTCATATTATCGTTCTATATCAATACCACTTTCATGCTTTTGTTGGACCTGGCTTTTTGGTTGACTACCCATTTCATCATCCGTTATTTCATCATGAAACATGAAGCGGTGACAGGTAAGAAATGGTACAAAACATATCGAAATTTTTTCTGGTAACCAAACACTTACTTTATATATACAATCAACAATAATGAAAAAGATAAACCTCGGATTTTTATTATTTATTCTATTGACAGGAACCTCCTGCATCTCTTCCAAGAAGATGATCTACCTGCAAGGAGTTGATTCATTGACAAATCCCGCTCAAGTGATACAGCAGGACTATGAATTACGTATCAAACCGGATGACCAACTCTATATCATGGTGAGCAGTAAAGAGCCGGAATTGCTTACTCCGTTCGCGAATACGCAGATTTTGGGTTCATCCACATCCGGCGGAGGTACGAATATCCAGGAAACCACCGGAGTTCAAGTAGATAAGAATGGAAAAATAGACGTACCTATCTTGGGAGAGATACAGGCAGCGGGACTGACACGTCTTCAATTGGCGGATGAAATCAAAAAGCGTCTGGAAGAAGGACAATATATCAAAGATCCTACCGTGAGTGTCCGTATTAAAGGGTTGAAAATATCGGTAATGGGAGAGGTGGGGAGTCCCGGAGTGCACGAAATGGCAGGCGACCGCATCACATTGCTCGAAGCACTTAGTATGGCAGGCGACCTGACACCCACAGCCAAGCGTACCAATATCCTTGTACTTCGTGAAGAAGAAGGGAAAAGACATACCTATACGGTCGACCTTACTTCCGGTCGGGATGTACTAGAATCTCCCTGCTATTATCTTCAGCAGAATGATGTGGTATATGTAGAGCCCAACAAATCTATTAATGTGAAAGGAAGTTCCGCATTATCATATTTAGGGGCGGGAGCAAGTATCATTTCCGTATTAGCCTCTATTGTATCCTTAATCGTCGTACTAAGCAAGTAAAAAAGAAAATATGGAATATATTCAGGAAAACGAGAGAACACTCAAGAAAGACGAAGGAGGAATCAACCTTCGTGATGTCGTCGAACTGATCATAGCCAACTGGTACTGGTTTGTCTTGTCCGTTTTAGTATGCGTGGGATCAGCTTATTTTTATGTACTGACCATCCAGCCTGTCTATCAGCGTCAAGCGGTGATGTTGGTGAAAGATAAAGAGAAATCCGCTTCGGATATGTCGGCCATGCTCGAAGTGAGCGGAGGAATAACAGGAACCAGTGTCGATAATGAAATCTACATCCTCCGTTCCCACCAGTTACTTCGTGAAGTTGTCAATCGCCTTCATCTGGATGTAGATTATGCCAAAGACGGCATACTGCGTGATACTCCCCTTTATGCGGAATTGCCGGTAGATGTTCATTTTATCGATCCTTACAATCAGCCTGTGTCATTCAATATTACTCCTCTCAATACGACGAGATTCCGTATATCCGACTGGGAAGTGATGGGAGAAAAGGGAGAAATACAGGAGCAGGAATTAGCGTACAATGATACCATTCGGACAGAGGCGGGAAGAATCGTCGTGCAGTTGCGTCCGGAAAACTTGTCCGCTTATCTTTCCCAACCAATCTCCGTCAGCCGTATCAGTCCGGAGATAGCGACAAACATTTACCAGTCCAAGATAGTGACTTCCTTAGCGGGCGAACGTACCACATTAGTGCAGATAACCTGTTCCGACACCAACATATCCCGTGCTGATGCAATTCTGGCCGCTTTGGTAAAAGTATACAGCGAGACGATCATAGAAGATAAAAACCGCATTGCGGCCAACACCGCTAAATTCATTGATGAACGTATTTCCATTATCAGTCGTGAATTAAGTGATGTGGAAGAAGACTTGACCGATTTTAAGCAACGCAATCAGATTGTGGATATGAGTGCCAACGCCACACAATACTTAGCGGAGAGCAGTAAAGTCAAAGAAGAAAGTGCACAATTGGAGACGGAATTGTCTATTGCGCGGTCTATCAAGAGCTATCTGGCGGATGTTACCCGTAAAGACCAACTGATTCCGAACGTGACAGGAGTGGGAGATGTCAGTATGCAGAGTCAGATTACCGCCTATAATGAACTGATGTTACAGCGTAATCGCTTAAAGGAGAGTTCGGGCGAGAAGAATCCCGTAGTTCAGGCGGCGGATAAAAACCTGGAAGGAATGCGTGCGACTATTTCGGGCTCTATGGACAATTATATGAAAACCTTGCGTCTTCGCCTGGATAAGGCAAAAGTTGTAGAGAACCGTCTGGCGTCAAGCATTCAGGCAGTACCCAAGCAGGAAAAGATGGCGTTGAGCATTATGCGCCAGCAATCCATTAAGGAGACCCTCTATACTTTCTTGCTCAATAAACGTGAAGAAAATGCCTTGCAACTGGCTATTACTGAGGCCAATATTCGGGTGGTCGAAGAACCTTTCGGCTCATATTTGCCTGTATCTCCCGCACGCTCTTCCATATTGGCTGCTGCTTTTATTGTAGGCTTGCTGATTCCATTGGGAGTACAGGTTATTATCTTATTATTGAATACGTCCGTTCGCGGACGTAAGGATATTGAGGAATACACCACCATTCCGATTGTCGGTGAGATTCCGGCCCGCAAAGATTCAGAAGGAGATGATGCGATTGTGGTAAGCGATAGTAGAAACGACCGTATCTCTGAGGCTTTCCGTATGCTGCGTGTCGATCTGAACTTCATCGCGAAAGAAGCCCGTGTCCTGATGTTCACCTCTACTTTGTCCGGTGAAGGGAAATCATTTGTCTCCCGTAATCTGGCAGTTGCTTTAGCCATCTCCGGAAAGAAAGTCATATTGCTTGACACAGACTTACGTAAGCATACTCAAAGTAAATTGGCGGGAGTAAACAGGAAAGAGGGATTAAGCACCTATCTATCCGGACTGAATTCAAATATGGATACTCTGATAACAGTCGGAGCTTTTCACCCGCAAGTCGATACTATTTTTGCGGGAATTGTTCCTCCCAACCCGGCAGAACTACTGATGAATGAACGTTTCGATCTTCTGATAGAGGAATTGAAGAAACGGTATGATTACATCATCTTAGATAATGTCCCGGCTTTAGTGGTAGCAGATGCATCCATCGTCAGCCGCGTAACCGATCTGACAATCTACGTCATTCGTGATGGAGTGTTGGACCGCCGTTACTTGCCGGAACTTGAACGCCTGCATCAGGATGGTAAATTCAAGAATATGTGCATCGTATTGAATGATAGTCAGGTTGAAAAGAAGAAGTACGGTTATGGTTACGGGCAAGGGTATGGATACGGTTACGGTTATGGACGTGTGGCTGGGTATTATTCAGAGGAAAATAACGATAAAAAGTAGATAAAGTTAGGAAATCCAAGAAAGAATTAGTTCTTTTGTAAGATGAAACGATAGCTATATAAAATGAGGTTAACACAGTTTACATATAGAGGAGACGATTGGAGATTAGCTTCGCCTATTAATTTGCAGGAAGTCAATTTGCTGGTTGGCAAAAATGCAGTAGGCAAGTCTAAGACTGTTCGTGCTTTGGGGAATGTATTGCTTTATTTGATGCAGCTTTCCGAACGAATTTCTACATCAGATATATTCCGGTGTAGGCTCCTTTTTGAAGACAAGGACGGTTTTATTAGTTATGAGTTTCAGCTAAAAAAGTCAAATGTGGTTTACGAATCACTGATAGCAAATGGTGAAACCCGATTGTATCGGAATGAAAGCGAGACCCTTTTATGTGGTGAACTCATAAATCCTCCTTCTAACAAACTCACTCTTCATGTTCGTCGTGATGTATTACAATACCCATTCATTGAGAAGATAATGCTATGGGCGGAACATGCATGTGGATTGTGTTTTAATGAAATAGAAATAGGTGGTGACAATGATATGCCTTTTTACATATTGGGTCAGAGGCAGACTTTTTTTGAAATGGTGAAATCCTTGCCTGAAGAATCAATTCAGCAAGTTGTCAATCAGGCGCATAGTCTTGGTTATCCTATTCAGCAAATCGAACTGTTCGAGCATGGGAGTAATCTGAAAATGGTATTGTTCCACGAGGAAAATGTGATGAGTCCGCTTTTTGGTTCGTTGATGTCCAAAGGAATGTATCGTGCTCTCTATCTTCTTATTTACGCGCAATATATGTCTGTTCGTGAATACCCCTCTTTATTGTTGATTGATGATTTATGTGAAGGACTCGATTATGAACGTTCAACAAAGTTGGGTAAATACCTTTTTGATTTCTGTGCAAAGCATGATATACAGTTGATTGCTACATCTAATGATACATTTCTGATGGATGTAGTCGATTTGAAATATTGGAATATACTTCAACGTGAAGGAAGTGAAGTCACTTCTATTGATATCATAAAGAATCCGGAGTTGTTCAACGATTTTGCATTTACAGGTTTGAGCAATTTTGATTTCTTTTCTTCTGATTATATTGCTCGGAAGATGAAAGGACATAATGAATAAGCGTAAGGTTGCTGTATTTGTAGAAGGACAATCAGAATATGTCTTTGTTCGTGATTTCTTGTGCAGGTGGTATGATTATGACTCTTCTGTTTTAGGAATAGAATGTTTCTCCCTTCGTTCCGATCGTTATAATTCAGAACCATACCCATTTGGTAATCGTGAAAGCATTAATTACTATCAGATAGTAAATGTAGGCAATGACAGAAGTGTACTAAGTAAAATGTTGAAAGAAGCTCCTCGTTTGCAAAATGTCGGCTTTCATCAAATCATAGGATTAAGTGATATGTACAGCGATCTTTATCATGTACAAACAAAGGAAAGGTGTATTGATCTATCTGTTAATCAGAAATTTATAGATGAACATCAAAATAGTCTCAATACGTCTTTACAAAGAGATTTGTTAAGCTATCATTTTGCTATTATGGAGGTTGAAGCATGGATTTTAGGGATGTATCAGTTTCTTCAGCAGGTTGATCCAAGTCTGACTCCACAATTTATCATGTCGAAATTACAAATTGATCTTACTGCCGATCCGGAAATATCTTTTTATCATCCGGCTAAAATTTTGGATGAGATATATCATCTGACAGGGAGACAATACGGTAAACATCTATCAGAAGTAACTGCTATAACTTCGCAGTTCAGTAAAGATGACTATGCCCGTTTGCTTGCGTCCGGTCATTGCAAATCATTCAAAGAATTTATAAAAGACCTTGTTGCTGAATAGCGAACTAACTATCAATTATTCTTTTATTTATGTCACAAGAATCTCGCGTAAAGAAATCTTTGCTTAACGCGCGTGTCAATCTTATTTTTTATTTCCTGACTTTAGCCTTATCTTTCTTTTCTCGGAAGATATTCCTTGATACGTTAGGAGCGGATTTTGTCGGGTTAACAGGTACACTGCAAAACTTGTTAGGTTTCCTCAATTTGGCAGAATTGGGCATTGGGACTGCTGTTAGTTTCAATCTTTATAAGCCAGTTCAGGAAGGGAATAGAGAGAAAATTATTGATTTGGTATCAGTATTTGGTTCTTTATATCGTTATATAGGTTTTGCTATTATGGGAATAGCTATAATATTAAGTTGTTTTATACCTCTTATTTTTAAAAATGCAATTTTTGATTATGGAATTATTTATTTTGCTTTTTTTTCTTTTCTATCATCATCACTCATAGGATATTTTATTAATTACCGACAGATATTATTATCGGCTGACCAGAAAAATTATGTCGTAGCAGGGTATTTTCAAGCAGGGAATATATTGAAATGTATTATTCAGATGTCTTTAGCCTACTATTATACTAATTATTACATTTGGATAGTTATTGAGTTGGTATTTGCAATATTATATAGCATAATTTTAAATAAGAAAATAGACAAGATATATCCATGGTTAAAAACGAATATCAAAATAGGTAATACAAAACGAAAACAATATCCTGAAATTATCCAATATACTAGGCAAATTTTTATACATAAGTTGAAAGATTTTTTATTGACGCAAAGTGATCAACTATTCATATTCGCTTTTGTTTCATTGAAAATGGTTGCTTATTATGGAAACTATGTACTTATAATAGGTCGGCTGACACAATTATTTGCAACTACATTAGATAGTATTGGTGCTGGTGTAGGTAATTTAGTAGCAGAAGGTAATCGCACAAAGATTCTGAATGTTTTTTGGGAACTAATGTTTGTTCGTTATTTGATAGCAGGTGTTATTGTTTTTTCTATATATCATTTGATCACTCCTCTTATTTGTTTATGGCTAGGGCATGAATATATCTTGGATCAGTTAATATTAGTTTTATTGCTTCTTAATTTATTTATAATGATAACTCGTGGTACTATAGATATGTTTAACGGAGCTTATGGGAATTATGGAGATATTTGGGCTGCATGGACTGAAGGGGGCATTAATTTAAGTGTCACGGTAATTGCGGCAAGTTTCTGGGGTATATCTGGAATATTGTTAGGTAAAATATTAAGCCTATTGCCAATTATAGTGTTTTGGAAACCGTATTATTTGTTTAAGTCGGGATTTATGGAAAGATATAGATTATATTGGACGGGGACCATTCGATATTATATTGTTTTTGGATGTTCATTCCTAATATTACATTTTGTTAGTGTAATAATTCCAATAAATCCGCATGAGAATTTTTATAATTTGATTTTATATTCATGTTTTCTGGTTTTTCCTTTTGCTATTATATATGGAGTTGGGCTTGTTTTATTCACAAAAGGAGCAAGAGGTGCCATATTAAGAATACCGTATGTTAAATATATTATAAAGTAATATGATGAAGTTATCTGTTATAACTATTAACTATAATAATAAAGAGGGTTTAAAAAAAACAATAGAGAGCGTCGTTTCACAGATATATCAAGATTTTGAATATATTGTTATAGATGGTGGATCTACTGATGGAAGTATAGATATCATCAAAGAATATGATAAATATATTAATTTTTGGATTAGTGAGCCTGATAAAGGTATTTATAATGCAATGAATAAAGGTACCCAATATGCACATGGTGAGTATTGTCAATATCTAAATTCAGGTGATTATTATTATGATAATACAGTCTTACAATGTTTTATAAACTGTAATCATAATAGTGATATTATATTGGGAAAAGTGGCTCACATAAATAATAGTACAGGAGAAGTTGCAATCGGTCGAAGTGTAACTGATGAAATCACTTTTTTGGCTCTTTATAAGGCTGGAATAAATCATCAATCATCATTTATTAGAAAGAAATATTTATTGTTATATCCGTATGATGAAAAATATCAGATTTGTTCTGATTGGAAATTTTTCATACAAGCGTTGGTTATTGGAAATTGCTCTTTTTCTACAATTGATAATATTATTGTATATTTTGATATGGGAGGTGTAAGCCATACAAAAATAAATGAGAATTATCAAGAACGAGAGGTTATTTTACAAGAACTATTTAATTTTCCTCCACGTATTAAAGCGGATTATGATATGTTTAATCTACCCTTATTAGAACTTGCTAAGATGTTAAAAAAATATGATGGATTTGGAAAATTCGTATATCGGCTAAATGTAGTTATCATTAATTTATATAGCTTTTTTCGAAGCTTATATAGTGTAGCAAATTTTTCATTGTTTAATCATACTCCAAGAAAATGATACCTAAAACAATACATTGTGTTTGGCTAAGCGGAGAAGAGAAACCTTCTGTTTATCTCAATTGTATTCAGACATGGAAAAGCATAATGCCTGATTATGAAATAAAAGAGTGGTCTCTTGCTAATTTGCCCAAAGAAGTAATAAATCACATTTTTGTTTCTTCAGCTATACGTGAAAAAAAATGGGCATATGCTACAGACTATATTCGTCTATGGGTGCTTTATCATTATGGTGGAGTTTATATGGATTTAGATGTCATAGTATACAAACCTTTTGATATATTTTTATCTCATCGGGCGTTTAGTTCAATAGAATTAAATCCGCGTTTTTTATATAAAACTGTGAATAAGAAAGAAATAATAGGTTGCGGCATTGAAGCAGCAGTTATAGGTTGTGAAAAAGGTCATCCTTGGGTAAAAGACATTATGTGCTATTATAGCAATATTCATTTTATTAATAGTTTAAAGTTCTATATGAATATAATTATGCCTAGAGTAATGACGCGTATCTCAAAAGAAAAATACGGCTTTCGTATTGTACCTATTTATCAAGTATTAAAAGAGGATATTCATATCTATCCTTCGGATGTGTTTTCATCTTTATATGATTTTAACACAATAGGAAAAGAACGAAATGATAATGAAATAAAACGATTGGGGGATAATCCTATACGTTATGCATTTCACATTTGCGCACATGGCTGGTGGGAATCTCCCCAATTAGGATTGATATACAAAATAAAACATATTCTGATACTTATTTTTGGAAAGAAAATAATTAGAATAATGAAATCACATAGAAATGATAATATTTAAAATTAAATTTCTATTTGCTCATATATGTTTATTCCTTTTTGGGATTATTTATTTGAATTCATCAAATAGAAATTTGTTATCATTAGACATTGAGATTTGGATAAAAAGGAAGAAGAAAAGCTATAAATTTAATATTGTAGAGGGGGAGGACTATATTTTATCATCTTTTTGGAGCAAGAATAAGAGCCAAATTTATCGGAAAAGGTTGTGCTTTTAGATAACTAACAACTATTGGAACAAAAGCAACTGATAAGTCTTTTGATGTTCCAACTATATTAAATAATGTCGATTTTGGTGTTAATGTTTGTTGTTTTGGATATATTGTGATAGGGAATAATGCAATTATCGGAGCGGACCCAGTAGTAACTAAAGATGTTCTTGATAGTACTGTTGTGGTAGGTAATCCTACAAAAATTATTGGATATAGAAAATGAAAATCCTTCAAGTAGCTTCTGGTAATTTCTTTTCCACATATGGTGGTGGACAGGTTTATATGAAAAATATTGTTGATGAAATGATACGTCAACAGTGCTCCTTAATCGTGTTTTCTTTTTTAGATAATAGTAACGGAATTGAAAAGAAAAATTACAAAGGTATTGATTTATATGAAATAAAGAATGTTGAAAGGAACGAGCTACAACAATTGATACAAGCTATCCGGCCTGATATCATTCATGCTCATAGTCAGAAAGCTTTAATGTGTACCATTGGACAAGCTTTGCATATACCTGTTATTATAACAGCCCATCATGGTGGGATAGTTTGTCCTGCAGGAGCATTGCTAAACTTCAAGGATGAAATTTGTAATGTTTCAGCATCTCATACAAACTGCCTGCCATGTGTATTACGGAATACTCGGAGCGGGATGTATTGGTATCCGTTTATGAAACAGTTGGCAATGGAGCAATATATTTCTTTAGGGGAGAAATTGAAAACTAAACCTTTTATCCCTTTTATTACTCCTATTGGGCAGGCTGCATTATTCATAAATTGTAAACAAAAAGAATGGCAAAATATTGTAGAAGGATGTACTCGCATGATAGCTCCTTGTCATGCAATCAAAGAAGCGATGATGCACAATGGGTTGGATGAAAAAAAGATTATAGTAATTCCACACGGTATTCCTCTACCTGTTAATGCATATTCTCTTTCTTCTATCGAAAATGGGCGTATCAGATTCTTTTATGTAGGACGTATTTGTTATGTAAAAGGTATTCATGTCTTGCTACAAGCTTTTAGCAGGTTGACAGAAGATAATGTAGAATTGCATTTGATAGGTGGTGCGGGCAATAAGGGAGAATATAGATATATGGCTCAATTACAGAGAAAATATAAAAAAGATTCTCGTATTATTTGGCATGGAAAAGTGGAACCTGAATATGTGTTTAATGAAATAAAAGATATGCACGTTTCTGTTGCTGTGTCAATTTGTATGGAAATTTTTGGGCTAAATATAGCAGAAGCATTAGCTATGGGAAAACTTGTGTTAGCAACAAGATGCGGTGGTGCGGAGATGCAAATCGAAGATGGAGTAAACGGATGGTTGGTATCTCCTAACAATGTAAAAGCTTTAAAAACTAAGATGGAAGATATTATTAGTAATGTTTCAGTTATTCCTTCAATGGGAATGGCAGGAAGAAAAAGTGTAATATCTATTGAGGAACACTGCAAGACTTTAGTAAACTTATATAAGAGAGTAAATTGTGAAAAAGAAGAAACTTCTCATTGATGTAAATTCAATAGTACCTTATTATGTCGCAGGTAAGATGAATGGTATAGGGCGTACCACATTGGAATTGATACAAGCGTTGGCAGAGATTGATGATTTACCTTTTGAAATTGAATTGTATTCACAAAATATGAAAGGTATTGGTGGACGTAATACAGGATTGCCTTTTAAGTGTACACATTTATATTTGCCACATCGGGATAAGTGGAATAAGATTCTGGCTAAGTTCCCGATAAAGGAATGGCTTACTAAATATGATATAATACATATTCCGCATAATTCAGACTATACGGAGAATCTAGGAAAGACGATTTTTACTTTCCATGATTTGATAGTTTATCATTATCCTGAAATGTGGGGAGTGAATAGAGATAATGAATTTTTTCATTTTATAAAATACTTAGCTCAAAATTGTAAAGCTATTGTTACCTGTTCAGATTCGTCTAAGAGAGAGATAATAAATATCTTAGGGGTTCCAGAAAAGAAAGTAACTGCTATTCCGTGGGGAGTTAATCGGGAGATTTTTTGTCCAACCTACAATTATGATTTTTTAAAGAAAAAAGGTATATCTTCTTTGTATTATTTTACAGCTTCGTGCAATCATCCAAGAAAAAACCTATCATTATTATTACGGTCCTATAAAGAGTATTTGGTATTAGGGGGAAAGGGGCAACTAATTTTGCTAAATCCTATTGATTCGGACTTATTGAATGTGCAAGATTTAATAAATGAACATAAAATTGTTGTTTTTCGTAATATTTCTGATGACGAATTGGCTGTATTGTATACTCATGCGCATTGTTCAATTGTACTTTCTGAATTTGAAGGATTTGGATTACCCATATTGGAATCTTTGTCATGTGAGACCATTGTACTCTCTTCCTGTAATAGTAGCTTGATAGAGGCAGGAGGAAATCTTGTGGATTATTTCGATGAATTAAAAGAGTCATCTATAAGTAAAAAAATGCTGAAATATGATAAGGTATCAAAACAAGATATGCTAAATAAAACTTTGTTAGATGAACATTTAAGTAAGTTTTCATGGAAAGAATGTGCTAAAAGTTATGAACGCTTTTATAAGCAGCAACTTAACGACGATTAATTCTGTAAAAAATGTATTTTAGTAGAAGTCCTTTCATTTATTATTATATATGGAAAACTACATAGAGACTAGTAGGAAAGTTTCTCTTTTTATCTATAGGAGTATTGTCAGATGCTTTATTACTACTCCTATGCGTTGGTATTCTAATTTGCAATGGCATATTATTAAAGAACAATTTAAGGAAATTGGTAGCAATGTACAAATAGCCTTTCCGTTTTGTGGATATGGACTGGAAAATATTAGTATTGGTGATAATTTTCTCTCAGGTGAAAGATTGAAGTTACGAGCATTCGGTGAATGGGAAGGTGTGAAATATACTCCTCAAATAAAAATAGGTAATAACGTGAATATTCAGACGGATTGTCATATCAGTGCAATCAATTCAGTGATTATAGAGGACAATGTTTTGATAGCTTCGTTTGTTTATATAAGCGATCATTCACACGGAACTTGTGACTATTTTGAGTCTTTGATTTCACCTATTAAACGGAGATTATATTCAAAGGGAGCAGTTTGTATTGGTAAGAATGTTTGGATTGGGGAGAAAGCTACTATTTTACCAGGTGTAACAGTTGGTGAAGGAAGCATTATTGGTGCTAATTCCGTTGTAACTAAAAACATTCCTGCATATTCTATAGCATGTGGTACACCTGCAAGAGTAATAAAAAGATTAAAATGAGAACATTTTCCATAGTAATTCCAACTTGTAACGGTGCGGATTTTATAGAGCAGGCTCTTCTATCTGCATTAAATCAGACTCGGAAAGCGGATGAAATTATTGTATCGGACGATAATTCTAGTGATCAAACAATGGCTATATGCCAAAAATATAAAGATAAGATAAGGATATATCATAATCCTAATGGTCCCTCTGGTTTCGTTAATGGCTGGAATAAAGCGATAACTTACGCAACGAGTGAATATATATCTATATTACATCAAGATGACTTATTGGCACCGACTTTTTTAGAGGAAGTGGAAAAGGCATTATGGATTTATCCGAAAGTTCGTCATTTTTTTGCACCTTGTAATTATATAGATGGAGAAGGGATAAGCATACAAGAACCAGATTATTGCGATAAATTGATACATCAATATACTGGAAAAGAATATGTTATAGCATATCAAACAATGGGGCATCCTCATATACATAGATGTCCAGGTGTTATTACTCATAGGGATATATTTAAAGTTTGTCCATATAGGGAAGAAGCAGGTCATATAGCTGATGACGATTTTTTTATAGAGTGGGGCAATATACTGATGTTGTCGGTATTTTAAAACCTCTGGCTTCATATCGGTTGCATCAAAAATCAGAAACTGGTCATTTGAAAAATAATAAGTTGATTCACAGATTAGCTAATGATTATATTTTTCAACTAAGGCATTTTAGTGAGAATAAAGTTTTTGATAAACATACATACCAATATTTTGTATATAATGCAATTCATTTTGCTTTTAATGAGTATGTTATAGGTGTTAAATGCAATGATATGGACTTGATGACTCAAGGAATACGTAATTTGAAGATCTTAAAAGATATGAATATTGTGTATCCTATTAAGGTGAAATTGTTTATTTTGTTTTCGTGGTTGTTTGGAACTAACATTATTCGTCTGTTTATTGGAAATAGTAAACTCTAAATTTTACTTACTTTGCTTCTTGTATACTATGTTCAATTTGTATAAATAATCTCCGCAAAATATGTTAAGACACAAAGCTTGCTATATTTTCTTGCTATATTCGCACAATAGTTTATCTAAAGACTAAGTGATGGCAACAATACAGATTAGAAATATAGGTCCGATTACTGATACAGGGATAATAACCTTGACTTCAGTGATGTTAGTGATTGGAAAGCAGAGCTCTGGTAAAAGTACATTTCTGAAGATTTTATGTTTTTGCAGATGGATGGAAAAACTGATTATGGTATCTGATGAGGAAGCTATATCTCAATATACACATAATTTGAAATTCCTGAAAAACATGAAACAGTTTCATCGGTTTAATGACTCCTATTTTTCATCTTCAAGTTCTATCTATTATGAAGGCGATACAATCACAATCACAATGGAGAATATTCTTAGTGATGTGAAGATCCGGCGAAAACCGGAGTTTGAAACAGTCAGGTATAATACTAAATTAAGTTTCATTCCTTCGGAACGTAATCTGGTATCTGTGATTAAAAATATAGATCAATCGTATCGATCTGCAGAAAGTGATGTGTTGTTCAATTACATTTTTGAATGGGGGGAGGCGAAAGATTCTTATACGGTTGAACATCCTAAGCGCTTGTCGTTTACAGATAATATAGAGTATATCAATGATGGTGGAAATGATTTGATTCGACTGATTGGTGAGGATAAGATGATACCGGCTTATTATGCTTCCAGTGGTGTGCAATCTGCTATGCCATTAGATGTAATGGCCGATTATTTTACTAACCTTGTGGGTAAGAATGCAAGTGTCAGTAAACACGACTTGGCAAACACTTTAGCAAGGTATTTGGGTAAAGATAAGGAACTGACAAACGAAATGCTTAAAAGCATATCAAATAAGATGAAATATCAGTCGGTTCAATTATTTATTGAAGAACCGGAGCAGAATCTTTATCCGGATTCACAAAGGAATCTTACTATCAATTTGGTTTGTGCATTGAAAAAAGCCATGCCTAAGGGTAGGGAAGACAGTATGTTGGTTATGACCACACACAGCCCTTATATACTTTCCACTTTGAATGTTCTTATAGCCGAAGCGTATGCGATGGAAACTATGCCAAAGTCTGACAAGTTGCAGAATATAGTGAATAAAGCATGTTTATTTCCTTCATTTGCTTATTCTGCCTATTATATTCAGGAAGATGGTAAGTTTGAGGATATTATAGACAAGGATATTACGATGATTAGTGGAAATGAATTGGATGGTGTTTCTGATTGGGTGGACGACCGGATAGCTCGGATAAATGAAGTGCTTTATGGTGGAGATTAAAATGAAGAAGGTGATGATGAAAACTGGAACGAAGCATTGAAGAATCCTCTGCTTGCTTATCCGAGTCATAAAATTGTAAAAGCAAAAATTGTAGCAGCCTCCTTTCTTTTGTGAATTACGAGGGCTGAAGAACGGTCAAAAAAATAAAATATAACTTCATACAACAATCTTATTTTTAGGATAGCGTTCCTGCATTTAATTGTTTATTTTCTGTGAAAGTTTTAATAACTATACCATGTCTTCTTACCGGAGGTACAGAGATACAAACATTGAATCTTGTACGTGCATTGGTACAAGGGGGACATCAAGCTGTAGTAACTTGTTACTTTGAGTATACTCCGGCAATGGTACAATGCTATCAAAATAGTGGAAGTAAAGTAATTTGTTTAAGTCCAAACTGTACACGAATAGGAGGGTGGAAAGGTGTCATGTTTTTATTTAAGGGGCTAAGAGAAATCTTAAGAAATGAGAGACCGGATATCGCTCATGTACAATATATGGCTCCGGGAGCCATTCCTATTTTTCTTTTACGATTGTTAGGTATGAAGAATATTATTGTTACTACACATACGGCAGCAGATATTTATCCTAACCTTCGTTTGATACACTTTGTTCAAAAATATTGTGGTTAGCGTCCAAAAATGACATATAGGATCCCCGATATAAAAGTCAGAACTT
>ERZ791858.467-NODE-467-length-35773-cov-53.675486_pt1 | contig 35773 bp, 35 predicted proteins | sample MGYA00510284_ERZ791858 | MGnify/ENA primary metagenome ERZ791858 (study PRJEB30046, sample SAMN00792077) | human gut metagenome | study: EMG produced TPA metagenomics assembly of the A metagenome-wide association study of gut microbiota in type 2... | reverse complement strand
CTACGACAAATCGGTTAACAGCCGATTGCTCTACCAACTGAGCTATTGAGGAATAAATGGAGCGGAAAACGAGACTCGAACTCGCGACCCCCACCTTGGCAAGGTGATGCTCTACCACTGAGCTACTTCCGCATGTGTGTTGTCTGTTTCAGAAGACTTGATTATAATACCAAATCCGAAGGATTCTGTCAAGGGATTTTTTGAAAAAAAATAAAAAAGGCGCTGTCCCATGAAGACAGCGCCTTTTTGAGTGGCTAGTGGCTAGGGGTTAGGGGATGGTTTTAAATTTAAAGGCTTTCCCGCACGTGGCGGACCCGCCTCGGGATATGGTAATTCCCCGGTCATTTTGCTAGGAAAATCATCCAAATTCCTAGCGGGCCGCCCTTTGGGACGGCCCCTACGAACGGTCCTAACGGACCCGCTGACTGCTAGCCCCTAGCTGCTAATCCTTAATCACTTTCGCCTTGAAGACCAGGGCTACGTCGGCGTCGGAACAGCAGAATTCGGCTTCTCCTTCCGGCTGTCCCGGAAGCTGGCCGCCATAGCGCAGGATATCGACATAGGGAAAGGCACAGTGCAGGGCCATGGGACAGATTTTTCCCCGGTCCGTATCGTAATCAAAGGTTTCCCCGATGTGATGGCCGCGATGGCAGCCCATAGTCCCCAGTTTCCCCGTAATCGTAAGCTGGATAGCGGGACGTTTTCCTCGTGACATGGTGTTCTCCTTTGTGGATAAGTAAGCAGAAATTGTCGCATTAAGCTATCGGCTTTCGTGCGGCAACTCTGTTTCACACTGTAGGGGTCGCCACGTGGGCGACCCGTTGGGCATTGGGTGACGCTCTCTCCAAGCTGGAAAATCGCTCATATTCCGGAGCGGGCTTGCCACGTGCAAGCCTACAAGATTGCAGGTTACGGAATCGCAAACAGCCGCTTGGCGTTTTCTGTGGTCGCCCGGGCCACTTCGGCGGCGTCTATGCCCCGCAGGGCGGCGATTTCTTCGGCGACGTAGTGGACATAGGCCGGTTCATTGCGCTGGCCGCGGTGGGCCTGGGGCGTCAAGTACGGGCAGTCCGTTTCGATGAGCATGCGGTCTAACGGCAAATGGGACGCGACGCGTTTGGCCCGTTTGGAATTGGGATAGGTCAAGGGCCCGTCAAAGCCGAAATAGAAGCCCATGCGCAGCAGTTCGTCCGTCATTTCCAGACTGCCTGAATAGCAGTGGAAGACGCCGCGGATGCCCTTGCCGTACTGGCGCAGGATGTCCAGCGTGTCGCCGTGGGCTTCGCGGTCATGGATGATGATGGGTACGTCGAGTTCCACAGCCAGTTTGACCATGTCGATGAAGACGGCCTGCTGGACATCCCGGGCCGGTTCAGGCCAGTGATAATCCAGGCCGACTTCGCCGACGGCGACGACTTTCTCTTCCGACTGTATCCATTGGCGCAGCTTGTCGACATCGCCGTCCTGGGCCTTGGCCGCTTCTTCGGGATGGATGCCGACGGCGGCATAAAGGCCGTCGTGTTCCCTGGCCATGGCGATGCACTGGGCTGACGTTTCCATATCCGTCGCCGGGCAGATCATGAGGCCTACGCCGGCTGCGGCCGCCCGGTCGAATACGGCCGGACGGTCTTCAGCGTAAGCGCCGTCATTGACGTGGCAATGGGTATCGAAGAGCATCAGCGGACCCGGCTTCCCGGTGCCATGCCGTCGACGAAAGCGACCTGCAGGTTATCGTTGCCATCGGAAGCAGCCAGGAGCATACCTTTCGATTCAACACCGCAGAGCTTGACCGGTTTCAGGTTGGTGACGACGATGACGCAGTGGCCGATGAGGTCTTCCGGTTTATAGTACAGGGAAATACCGCTGACGATCTGGCGCGTTTCCGTACCGAGGTCGACTTGCAGTTTCAACAGTTTCTTGGCTTTAGGTACTTTTTCACAGGCTACGATTTTGCCGACGCGGAGGTCGATCTTGCCGAAATCGTCGATAGTGATTTCCGGCTTCGTCGGTTCCTGGGCAGCCGGGCAGGCCTGAGCGGCTTTCTTTTCTTCTTCCGCTTCGGCGACTTCTTCCTTCAAATCGTAGCGCGGGAAGAGGGCATGGCCTTTGCAGACCTTCGTATCAGCCGGATAACGGCCCCATTCCTGGGCAGCCGGCAGGTTGGCTTCGGCAAAGTCACCTAAGCCGAGCTGTTTCCACATTTCCGCTGCGCTGGCCGGGATGAAGGGGCTGACCAGGGTAGCGATGATGCGCTGGGCTTCGAGGAGATTGTACAAGACCGTCTGCAGGCGCTGGGCTTTGGCATCATCTTTGGCCAGGACCCACGGCGTCGTTTCGTCGATGTATTTATTGCTGCGGCGGATGAGGGCCCAGACGTCGTTGATGGCGTCGTTAATCTTCATGTCGTCCATGTAGGTTTCAAAGCGTTTTGCCGTTTCCACAGCGCACGTTGCCAAATCGTCGTCGACCGGTTCTTTGACCGTCGGGCCGGCGGCGACGCCGCCTTCGTATTTTTCGACCATAGCCAGGGTACGCTGCAAGAGGTTGCCCAAGTCGTTGGCCAAATCGGAGTTGATGCGGTTGATGAACGACGGCAGGGAGAAGTTGCCGTCCTGGCCGAGGCGGATTTCCTTCAGGAGGTAATAACGGAGCGCATCGGCGCCGTAGCGGTCAATGAGGGGGATCGGGTCGACGACGTTGCCCAAAGATTTACTCATCTTCGTGCCGTCGACGATGAGCCAGCCATGACCGAAAACTTTCTTCGGCAGCGGCAGGCCGCAGCTCATGAGCATGATCGGCCAGATGATGCTGTGGAAGCGGACGATTTCCTTGCCGACCAGATGCAGGTCAGCGGGCCAGAATTTCTTGAATTTTTCCGGGTCATCGAGATAGCCGGCGGCCGTGACGTAGTTGACCAGGGCATCGAACCAGACGTAGACGACGTGTTTCGGGTCCCAGGGGACCTTGATGCCCCAGTCGAAGGACGTACGGGAAACGCAGAGGTCTTCCAGGCCGCTCTTGACGAAGGAAATCATTTCGTTGCGCCGCGATTCCGGCTGGATGAAGTCCGGGTTTTCGTCGATGAATTTCAGCCAGCGGTCGGCGTATTTGTTCATCTTCAGGAAGTACGCTTCTTCCGAAACGAGTTCCAGAGGACGGCCGCAGTCCGGGCAGACGTGTTTGCCTTCGGGCAGCTTGTTTTCCGGCCAGAACGTTTCGCACGGCGTACAGTACCAGCCTTTGTATTCGCCTTTATAGATATCGCCGTTGTCGTAGGACTTCTGCATCAAAGCCTGGACGACTTTTTCATGGCGTTTTTCTGTCGTGCGGATGAAGTCATCATTGGAGATGTTGAGTTTTTTCCAGAGCTGCTGGAAGAGGGCGACGATTTCGTCGACGTATTCAATCGGTTTGACGCCTTTTGCTTCGGCTGCACGCTGGATTTTCTGGCCGTGTTCATCCGAGCCGGTCAGGAAAAAGACGTCGTCGCCGCGCAGACGGTGGAACCGTGCCAGCGAGTCGGCAATGGTCGTGCAGTACGTGTGCCCGATGTGAAGTTTGGCACTTGGATAGTAAATAGGTGTTGTAATGTAATACTTTCTTTTTTCAGACATGGGATTTTCCTCCTATACCGGCAAATGAGCCGGATATTATAAACTAAGCGCAGCCTGGTATACACTACGTTTAGGCACGCCGCACCGTCTGGCGACGGTCCGGATGGCCTCTTTCTTATCGACGCCCTGTTCCATCAGTTCCCGGACCAGGGACGCGTAATCGACGTCGCCTGAGGCAGCGGATTCGGCAGCAGGCGCCGCCCCTTCGACGAGGATGACGAATTCACCGCGCGTCCCCTGCTCAGCCAGGTCGGACCGCAGCTGGCTGAGACTGCCGCGCAGGTACTGTTCATACCGCTTGGTCAGTTCCCGGCAGAGGACGGCCCGGCGGTCGCCCAGGACTTCGAGCATTTCGCCCAGGACATGCTGGATGCGGTGAGGCGCTTCGTAAAAGATGAGCGTCCCTTCATAGGCTTTCACCGATTCCAGGACGGGCAGGCGGTGTTTCTGGGTCTTCGGCAAGAAGCCGACAAAGGTAAAGCGCGTCGTATCCATGCCGGAGGCAATGAGCCCGGTCAGGCCGGCATTGGCACCGGGCAGGGGTACGATGGGGATATCGGCTTCCAGGGCCAGGCGGACCATATCGCTGCCCGGGTCGCAGATGGCCGGCATGCCGGCATCGCTGACCAGGGCGATCATCAGGCCGTCTTTCAATTTTTCAATGAGCTGCGGCCCTTTTTCAGCTTTATTGTGTTCATGATAGCTGGTCAATGGCGTATCGATATCATACGCCAGGAGCAGCTGTTTCGTATGACGCGTATCTTCTGCTGCGATGAGGTCGGCTTCGCGGAGGCAGCGGACCGTGCGGTACGTAATGTCTTCGAGATTGCCGATAGGCGTCGGGCAAAGATACAGCGTCCCTTTCTGAAAGATTTCCGGCATCATGTTCCTCCCTAGTTATCGTTTCCCGTATAATCGCAGGACGGCATCGCTGTAGCTGCCGTCGGGGTTGTGGACGATGAGCGGCGGCAGGACGTCCATGCCCTTGCTGCCGCCGCGGATGCCCTCGACGAGGAAGAGCTTGGCCTTCTTGTCAGGCCGGCCGTGGACCATCTGCAATACTTTCGGTTCGATATCTCGGGCGCGCATGGCCTCTAAAATATCGGCCAGTCGTTCCGTAATATGAACCATGCGGAAGCGGCCGTGATATTTCAAGGCGTATTTTACAGCATCGAGGACGTCGCCGAGGGTCGCCGTCTCTTCATGGCAGGCCCGGCGGATGCCGTCGACGTCGCTATAGGCACCGCGGCTCTTTTCCCGGTACGGCGGGTTGGCGTAGACTGCGGCAAAGGTGCCGCTCGCCGCCCACTCCCGGATGCGGCGGTAGTCGCCTTCGACGATGGTAATACGGTCGTCCCGTCCATTGAGGGCGACGTTACGGCGGGCAATGTCGGCCATGACGGGATTGAATTCCACTGCCGTCAGCGCCTTGGCGCCGCGGGCCGTCAGGATGAGGGGGATGGCCGCCGTCCCCGTCCCCAGGTCCAGGGCCGGTCCGTGAGGCACGGCACCGAAGTGGGCCAGGAGGACCGTATCCAGAGAAAAGCAGAACTGGTCATCGCGCTGGATGACTTTCATGCCGTCCAGGACCAGGTCGTCCAGCCGTTCGTGCGGGCCTAACTCAATGTTCATGTTCCGTTTCCCCTACGTCCGACCAGGGCACGTTGATGTTGTGTCCCGATTCGAGCTGGACTTTGACCGTATGGTCCTTCATGTGGACGCGCAGGACCGTGCCGACGCCTTCGTCGGTCATGACCCGTTTGCCCACAGCCGGCGGCTTCTGCTGTTCACAGCTCTTCTGCTGGCAGTTGCAGCACTTCAGCTCGCCCGACGTATAGAGCTGGTTTTCATAGCGCAGGCAGCACATGAGGCGGCCGCAGATCCCGGAAATCTTGGTCGGATTGAGGGACATGCCCTGGCCCTTGGCCATGCGGATGGAAACGGGCTTGAAATCGCCCAGGAACGTAGAGCAGCACAGGGGCCGGCCGCAGCAGCCGATGCCGCCGATCATCTTGGCTTCGTCGCGCAGGCCGATCTGGCGCAGTTCGATGCGCGTGCGGAAGACCGACGCCAGGTCGCGGACGAGTTCGCGGAAGTCGATGCGGCCGTCAGCCGTAAAGAAGAAGATAATCTTGCCCATGTCGAAGGTATAGTCGACGTCGATGAGTTTCATGGGCAGTTTGTGCTTGGCGATTTTCGCCAGGCAGATGCCGAAAGCTTTCTTTTCCCGTTCCTTGTTTTTTTCCACCTGGCGAATGTCCTTGGCCGTCGCCTTGCGGATGATCGGCTTCAGCGGCTGGACGACTTCCGACGAATCGACACTGCGCGGCGCAATGACGACATGGCCGAATTCCATGCCCCGCGCCGTTTCGACGATGACGCCGTCATCCAGCTTGAGTTCAATAGTGGCGGGATCGAAATAATATATCTTTCCGGCAGGTTTAAAGCGTACACCTACAACGATCATTGAATTCCTCCTCTAAGCCGTATGGCCCGGAGGCATACATAGTCCCAGACCAGGCGGACGTTGACGTGACGCGAGACGGCTTCCAGCCCTTCATCGAGCACCCGGGAAAGGCCAAAGACGGCGTCATCCGTCCAATACGGCAGTAATTCTGTCATTTCATGGATATATCCTTTTAAACGTATATAGTCCCGGCCGGCACCGCTGCGCAGGACGGCCATGTCGCGGAGAAAAAGGCTGATCCAGCCGAGTATCTCCGTCGTTTCCCTATCCGTCAGCGCCGCGGACAGGGCCAGCCATTTGGCATAGGGACAGGCATGTTTCGCCGTAGTCGTCAAAAAATCCAGGGCGAAATGGGCCTTATCCGTCCCCTGGCCGTCGAGATAGGACAATACGGTCCGGACGATGCCGCCACCCCAGAGGATGGCTTCGTCCCAATTCCCGCCGTCGCCCCGCAGGCGCCGCAGTCCCTGGCGCATTTCGTCGTCGCCGACAGGGTCGAAGGTAAAGCGGGTACAGCGGGAAATGATGGTCGGCAGCAGCAAATCGGGCTGGTCCGTAATCAAGATGAAGCAGACGCCCGACGGCGGTTCTTCTAAAATCTTCAGCATGCGGTTGGCAAATTCTGTATTCATCGTCTCCACATGGTCGATGATACAGACCCGGCGGCGGCCGGCTTCGCCCTGCAGGGCCAGTTCGCCCTGGAGCTGGCGGAACTGGTCCACTTTCAGCATGGCCCCCATCGGCGCCAGATAGAAGGCATCGTCTTTATCGCCGGCTACGGCTTCGCCTTCGCGGCTGGCCAGGTCGGGAAAGACACGGCGTCCGACCAGGGCCGAGGCGACGGCGATGGCCATCAGGGTCTTGCCGATACCAGCCGGGCCGGCAAAAATCATGGCATGAGGGATGCGGTCTTCGTCGATGAGGCGGGCGAACTGTTCTTTCAGGCGGCTGTGGCCGATAATCGGATCAAACAGTGTCCTGTCCATCATGTCGCCCCCTTACGCCAATAAAATACCTTAACAATTAATTATAGAAAAAATCCCCTACAAAGTAAATAGGCATCCATATAAGTCTTGATGGATGGCTTCAGGCGTGCGCATGGCCCCGCCTTCCGTACAGGCAATGCGCTGCCAGTGATAGCGTTGGGCCAGCTCATCATAAGCGGCGTGGCATTTGGCCAGGAAGCCTTCATTCTTTTCGTGGATATCGCCGGTCTGGCCGCCGGTCTTGCCCGTCCGGTCCGCCATGAGCCGCTCCGTGACAGCCAGGGGGACGTCGAGGAGGAAGACCTTGTCCGGTGCCGGCAGACCCATCTTGCGGAATTCAAAGTCCTCGAGCCAGGCCAGATAAGCACGGCGCTGGGCCGGGTCGTCGATCTTGATCATCTGATAGAGCATGTTGCTCGTCGTATAGCGGTCGGCAATGACGATGCCGCCCTGTTCGTAGAAGGCTTTCCACTTCATCTGATACGACGCGAAGCGGTCGACGGCGAAGAAGGCCGACGCCGCATAGGGATTGACGGCATCGGCATCGCTGCCGAAGTCGCCGCGCAGGTACATCTTGACCAGGGCGCTGGAGTCGCTGTCATAGTCGGGGTAGCTGACGGACTTCACGTCATAGCCGTCGCGCTGCAAGTGTTCCGTCAACAGGCAGGTCTGCGTCGCTTTGCCGCTGCCGTCACCGCCTTCGATGATGAATAATTTACCTTTCATGGAAATCCTCCTTCAAGACGCGTATCGTAGCCAAGGTCCCGTCAGCCGGGCCGTTCGGCTTATAGCCGCCAGCCATCTTGCGTCGGATATAGGCCTGGCAGGCCGCCGTAATTTCTTCACCCAAGGTCAGGACCGGAATGCCTGGCGGGTAGAAAGTCACGTTCTCTGCGGCAATGCGGCCACAGGCCTTTTCAAAGGGCACCGTCTCTACCGGGCAGTTCCAGGCCTGGCGCGGCGCCATGACGACGCGGGGCACGGGCAGGGCCTGTTCGGCCACCGGGCCGGCCTGGCAGAGGCTGCGCCCTTCGGCGATAGTCCGGCAGGCCTGTACCAGAGCCTGGGCTGTTTCTTCCGTATCGCCTAAGGTGATCAGGGCCAGGACGTGATTGCCGGCGACGAGCTCGACTTCGATGCCCTGCTGACGCAGGAGCCGTTCGGCCGTCACGCCGTCGAGGCCGACGCCGGAAAAGTCGATAGTGATCTTCGTTTCATCGAAGCCGCTGACGACCTGTCCGTCGATGATGTCCCGGCCAAAGACGGTCAAGCCGGGAATGGCGTTGATAGCGTCCCGCACCGACCGGGCCAGGTCCAGGGCCCGGCCGATGAGTTCCGGCCCTTCCAGGGCCAGCTGCTGGCGGGCGCTGTCCAGGGAGGCCAGGAACCAGTAATGAGGACTCGTCGACTGGACGACGGCCATGGAGGCGGCGACGCGGTCCGACAGGGGAAAGCCCTTGCGGCAGTGCAGCATCGACGTCTGCGTCAGGGAGCCGGCCATCTTATGGGTACTCTGGGCCACGCAGTCGGCACCGCAGGCCAGGGCTTCGGCAGGCAGGTCCCGATGGAAGCCCAGATGGGCCCCATGGGCTTCATCGACGAGGACATAGAGGCCTTTTTCATGGGCATAGGCCGTGAGGGCCTTCAAGTTACCGGCGATGCCGTCGTAAGTCGGATAGGTGAAGACGACGGCCTTGGCCTGGGGATGGGCGGCGACAGCCCGCTTCAGACTGTCCAGGTCCGGTCCCAATGATACCTGACGGGCCGCATCGAAACGGCTTTCCATATAGACCGGAACGGCGCCGCTCAGGACCAGGCCGTTGATGACGCTCTTGTGGGCTTCGCGGGGGATGATGAGCTCATCGCCATCGCCGCAGACAGCCAGGATCATGGCTTCGATGCAGGCCGTCGTGCCGTTGATGGAAAAGAAAGTCCGCCCGGCGCCATAGAGGTCAGCGGCCAGTTCCATGGCTTCCTTCAGCGCCCCCTCAGGCTGGAACAAGTCATCCAAAGCATACATGACGCCCAGGTCCCGCCGCAGGGCGTCGCCAAAGAGATTGGCCTGGTAGTCAGAAATGCCCTGTCCCAGTTTATGACCCGGTGTATGGTAGGCCTTCATGTGCTGCTGGCAATACCCTTCCAGGGCTTCGACGAAAGGCGCCTTTTGCTGCTTTTCTCTATCCATGGGCCACCTCATATAGCCGAAAGGAAGCCGCGCAGCAAGGCGTGGCTCTTTTCATAAGAGAACTGTTTCATCTGCTTCAGCGAGCGCTGCAGAGAGCCGTGCAGGCGGTACGACGGCAGTTCGGCCGGCGTGACCCAGCGATAGGCCAGATGTTCTTCTGATAATGTAACGTTATCGGACGTGGTCATGGCCGTAAAAATGACGCCATTCAGGAACTGACCGTCTTTCTTCTGATAACTCCAGATACCTGCCGGAGCCTCTAAGGTGATGGAAAGGCCCGTTTCTTCGCTGACTTCCCGGCGCAGGCCGGCTTCAAAATCTTCCGTAAAGCGCAGGCCGCCGCCAGGGAATTCCCAATGATGCAGCCCTTCGGCATCGTTCTTCTGCAACAGCAGCAGCTTCCCTTCATGAAAAATCATCGCTTTGACACTCAACCCCATCAATACATTCGCTTCTTGCGCCATAACCCCAATCTCCTATCTATACAAATTCATTGCAATAAACATAGTGAACGTACTCCCACCTATAGAGGCGGGAGCTTCCTGCTTCAACGAGAACAGCACCACGGACTCCGAAGAGCTGCGGCGGCTTACACTCTCTCCACAGGCGTAGATTCCCGTGCGCCCCACGGTATGTTATGGATTACGTCAGGCAGATATCCGCCTGGCTTCTTCTCGAATATTTATGGCCGCGTTTTTATCGCGGTTATGGTGACTGCCACATTTAGGGCAATCCCATTCCCTTACAGATAAGTCCTTAGTTTCGTGGTTCTGATATCCGCAAACATGGCACAGCTGGCTGCTTGGATACCACTTGTCTATCTTGATAAGCTGTTTGCCTTGCCAAGCCAGCTTATATTCCAGCATGTTCGTGAACATATTCCAGCCATTGTCAGCTACGGATTTGCCAAAGCTGAACTTGCCACCCTTTTTCCGCTTGGCCATCGCTTTGACACTAATATCCTCAATGCCAATGACATCATAGCGGTCTGCGAGATAGCGAGCCTTCTTATGCAGGAAATCCCGCCGTTGATTAGCCACTTTCTCATGGAGAATAGCTACGCGCAGCCTTTGTTTTTCTCTGTTGTGACTTCCTTTTTGCTTGTTGGATAGCTTTCGCTGTGCCTTAGCCAATCTTTTCTCTGCCGTTCGCAGGAAACTAGGATACTTAGCATCCTCCTCATCGGAAGCCACATACAAACCGTGCATCGCAAAATCCAGGCCAAGGAAGGTCTTCGGTATGACCGGGAGTATTTGGTTTTCATACTCCACCAGCATACTGATATAGTACTTTCCTGATGGTGTCTTACTGATGGTTACGGTCTTTATGATACTGTTCTCCGGCAAGGGACGATGCTGGCATAATTTCACCCAGCCGACTTTCGGCAGTTTCACCTTATGGCCCTCGATTCGGACAGAGCCCTTCTGGTTGTTCGTGGAATACGAAGCACGACAATTTTTCTTTGACTTGAAGCGCGGCTTGCCAAAATGCTGGCTGTCCTTCCAAAAGTTATTATAAGCCTTGTTCAGGTTCATCTGAGCGTTGGCAAGGGCTAAGCTATCTACTTCTTTCAGCCAAGGGAATTCTTCCTTGTACTGCGCAGGCGTGTTATTCAGTTTTTGGCCGGTTTCCTTATAATAGTCAATGCGGTCACTCAGCATCTTGTTGTAGATGAATCGGACACAGCCAAAGGTCTTGGCAAATATCATTTTCTGTTCCGTTGTCGGATAGATTCTGTATCGGTATGCCTTATTCACTATCATCACCTGCCTTGACTTTCCAAATCCTTTCACTCTTACTACTGATTATACTGTAAATCAACTTGTGAAGCCATTGTTTTTCTGATGGCATCGGCCCCTCAGAAAAACCTGCAATTCATCTCACCGTCTAAAGAGACGGGAGACTTCTTACAGAATCAGGTTAAATTTTATTATACCATATTTATGTCCCTGCATTTATGTCCCTGCGAGAATCGGCAGGCAGGACAGAATCGCCGCAATCTGTCTTATTTACATGCCCCACATCATGGGATAAAATGATAGTACAGTTTACTTTTAGGAGGTTTTTTCTATGGCAACTAAACGCGTCCTCGCAATCCACGATATGTGTTCTTTCGGCCGCTGCTCTCTGACAGCCGCCATCCCAGTCATTTCGGCCATGGGCTTCCAGGTCTGCCCCTTCCCGACGGCTATTTTCAGCAACAACCTGACGTATGGCGACTATACCTTCTCTGATTTTACGCCGCACATGACGGAATTCATGGATAAATGGCAGAAACTGGGCTATTCGTATGACGCCATTTACAGCGGCTTCCTCGCCGACGCCGGCCAGATCGCCATCGTCCTCGACGCCATCGCCCGCTTCGCCAAGAAGGATACCCTCGTCGTCGTCGATCCGGCCATGGCCGATGACGGCAAGCTCTACCCGGTCTTCAAGCCCGATATTGTCATGGAAATGCGCAAGCTCATCGCCAAAGCGACCATCATTACACCGAATTATACCGAAGCTGCCCTGCTGGCCGACATCCCCTATGCCCAGGGCGCGCCATCCATGAAGACTATGCTCGAACTCTGCCAGAAGCTGGCCGCCATGGGACCGCGTCAAATCATCATCACCAGTGTCCCCACGGGCAACGAAACGATTACCGTCGTCAGCTACGACGCCCAGACGACGTCTTTCGACGAATGTACCGTCGACCGCATCCCCTTCAGCACCTGCGGCACAGGCGACCTCTTCACCAGCGTCCTCACAGGTTCCCTGCTCCAGGGCCAGTCCCTGCACGACAGCGTCAAAAAGGCCACGCAGTTCCTGAACTACGCCATCGGCTACACCTACCAGTCCGGTAGCGATCCCCGCGAAGGCGTTCAGGTCGAACCGTGCCTGAAAAAGCTGTTCTAAGTTTTATTGTTAACCTATATAAGCCTATATAAAGTTGACCTCATGAGCGCTTTTTTGCTATAATACGGAAGAAGTCCGTAAGCAAAGGAGCGCTTTTATCATGTCTGATTCAAGAGAAAAGACGATGCGCCTGACACGCATCGCCTTATTGATTGCTATGAATTGTATTTCTGCCTATTTGATCATTCCCCTGCCCTTTTCCCAGTCGCCGATTGCCCTGCAGACGCTCGTCGTCAACCTGGTCGCTTTCCTGCTGCCGCCAAAAGACGCGGCCATCACCATGCTGGCCTACATCGGCATCGGCATCATCGGCGTCCCCGTCTTCACAGGCGGCACGGCAGGTCCCGGCAAGATGTTCGGCCCGACAGGCGGCTATATCTGGGCCTATGTCGCCGCTGTCTTCCTCATGTCCTGGTTCAAAGGGAAACAGTACAGCTTCCGGCGCTACTCCCTGGTGGCCGTCGCCATCGGTATCCCCGTCATCTATCTCGGCGGCGTCCTACAGCTCAAAGGCAATACGGGGATGCCCTGGGAAGCAGCCATCATGAGCGGCGTCGTTCCCTTCATCCCCCTAGATATCGTCAAGAGCCTCTGTGCCGCAGCCCTGGCACGGCCGCTATTGGCCTTGGGCTTAAAAGGGACTCAGGACTGACGCCGGCCGTAAATCCGCTCTTTGTCGGCATACATCTCCCGGTCTACCTGAGAGATGACGTCGTCGATATTGACGATAGGTGCATGGCATACGATACAGCCTAAGGCCATGCTGATGCCGCTGGAACGGTAGCGGGCACGCAGGTCGCGGATAATCCGCCGGGCCTGCGTTTTATCGACATTCCTGACGACGAGCATGAATTCGTCACCGCCCATGCGGAACACGGCACTATCATCTGTCAGGCTTTTCATGATCCGAGCGGCCTGACAGATGAGCTGGTCGCCGGCTTCATGGCCCTGAGTATCATTGATCTGCTTAAGGCCGTTGAGGTCGCCGAAGATGAAGGCCAGGGACATCCCGTCGGACAGCGTCCGGAGGTATTCAGAAAAGCCCCGGCGGTTGCCGACGCCAGTCAGCTGGTCCGTCGTACTGATGCGTTCGAGGGACCGGAAGATATCGCGGTTGCGCAGCATGATGGCCAAGAACAAGGTCAGCGTCGATAACAGGAGACCTGCCGATTTAAAGGCCAGCGCCGACGGATTGATGACCTCTGTGAATCCCAGAGAACGTCCCGACTGGGTCAGATGGCCCGACACGAGGCGGCGGACGCCAGAGATGTACGGCGTAAATCCCGGATTGTCGCGGAGAAAGCTCTGGACATCTTCAATAATAGCCATCTGCTTCGTGTCGAATTTGGCATAGAGCGGGCGCAGGGAGTTGATGGGAATATGCTGGACCGTATGAGCGACGGGCTGCAAGTCCTCCTGGTGCCATTCATAAGTCGCACTGACCCGACTCCCCTGTTCTTCAAAGATCAGGACCCGTTCGGCCTGCAGGCTGCGGCCGATATGGGCCAGCATCTTCTGCAAGCCCACGCTGGGATCGGCTTCGCGCATACCGATGGCGATGACGTCGTTAGCCATGACTTCGCGGAAAATGACGCGATTTTCTGCTAAGTCCCGGTTGATATACTGATTGATATCGGCTGCCATAGAAAAGCGGTAATTCTTCCCCTGCCAGGGAATGAGCGTCGTCCGCATGAACAAGTTCTGTCCAGTCTTGCGGTTGCGGCGCGTCACCGTACAGAAACAATCGCGACGCAGCTGACCGTTGATGCAGTCATCGCAAGGCCTATCGAGGCCGTACAGGAGCTTATAACACTTTTCCCCAACCCAGCTGTAAGCGTCGGAAAAGCCATAGCTCTTCTGCATATACTCGTTGACATAGACCAGTTCATACGTATCGGGGTCGATGATGGACACTTCTTCATCGAGCTTATCGAATTTTTCCTTGTCGAAGACCAGGCGGTCGCCGATGTAGACGGCCTGGCCGTAGCGCTGTTCTTCGGCATCTTTCAGGCGCTCCCTCAGGAGCTGCATGATTTCATCGAAATCCCGGCCTTCTGAGCCCTGGACGATGGCATACTGCAAATAGAGGGTGCAGCTGTAGCCGCCGATATCGGTAAGGCTGTGGATGGCGTTGGTCAGGCCCAGCAGGGTATTGCGGAAGTCCCGGTCCAGGCTCTGATGGGTGATATAGAAAAAGCGGCAGCCGCTCAGATGGGCCAGGGAGCCTTTCAAAGAGTGGAGCGTCAAAAGCTGGTCCGTAATGGCCTGCAATAACTTTCCGGCCACTTCGTCGCCGTAATCCCGGAAGACTTGTTCATATTCCGGCACTTCGAGTACGACACAGACATAATCCGTCCCGTACCGCCGATAGGCTTTCATGTAATCTTCGCCGACCAGCAGGAGGCCCCGGAAATTGAGCAGCCCCGTTTCGGCATCAATGAGGCTGACCGTATGGAGCTGTGCCTGGTGCCGGCTGCTTTCGTCGACATCCTCGAAATACCCCAGCAGGCCGATGATACGCTTGCCCCGGTAAATGGGAAATTTCGTAGAAGCGATCTGGTGCAGCCGTCCCTGGACCAGGCATTGACCCAAGACATCGCGCGTGACTTGGCCCTTTTCCAGGACGGCCATTTCCGCATCTCTATATACACGGTCGTTGACAATCCAGCCCAAGTCCTCATCGGTTTTACCGATGAGGGCTTTTTCGTCCTTCAGGCCATAGTAGTCGAGGAAAGACTGGCTGACACCGGCAAAGCGGCGGGCCCTATCTTTCCAGAAGAACTTGATGCCCGAATAGTGGATCATGGCCTGGCAGAGTTCCCGCAAGAGGCGGAAATAAGGCTGCCGGGCCGGTTCCAGCTCGTGGCTGCCAAAAGAGGTGGCCAGTATGGGCAGCAGGCTCTTGCGGTCCCGTGCCGTTTCCCAGACGTCTTCGCGGCAGCACAACAGGAGATTCTGCCGGCCGTCGTCGCGGAGGAGGAGGACTAAAAAGACGGTCCAATGGTAACTGCCATCGGCCTGCTTGATGCGGAAGACGCTGCTGTCACTGGCCGTCTGTGACTGACTGGTCTGGCGGCACACATTGTCGAAATCGAGGAACGATAAAAACCGATTTCTGTCGTCACTATAGACGAAACGGTCTGCATAATCCCGGATTATCGACTGGATTCCATGCAGGACCTGTCCTTCTACCCGGTTGGGCATGCAGGTCTTGATGACCTTACACGTATCTTCCTTAGGCTTCAGATAATACAGGCCTCTGTAGAGCTGGAGGATATTGCGCAGCAAATAATCAATCTGATGGGTTTCCCTGTCTTTGCCGGTATCGGCAATATGATAGACACAGGCCCGGCACAGATAACGGCCCTGAGTCCCGCCGATGAGTTCCAGCCGCAGCTGTAAATAGTGGTTCCCTTCGATGTAGGTCACGACCTGTTTCTGGCCAGATGCGACGAGTTCATCCAGGCAGGGTTGCAACCGCTGGCGGAAAGAAAGGTCTTCAATCCGCAAGGGCATATCTACCCCATTATATCCGGGCATGGCATCACAGATAATCTGGCGGAAAGCCGGATTGGCCGACAGCACAACAGCCTGTTTCCCATCGTAGTGAAAGATAGCCACCGGGACATCGGTCACGACATTGATGAGGCCCGCCTTATCATAGACCGGTTCTTCCCGCCGCGTTTCCTGGCCGTACTCATAGTTCTCACAAAAAATCTGTATATCTTCATACGACATGGGCTGGCCAAAATAATAACCCTGTATCTTTTCACAGCCGACTTGCTTCAGGAAATCGACTTGGGCCTTCGTCTCTGCCCCTTCGGCCAGGGTATGGACGCCCAGCTCCTTGGCCATGAGGACAATGGCCTTGAGGATGCGGCGGCTCTTTTCATTGAAATTGCGTAAAAAGGCCATGTCGATCTTGAGTTCATCGAAATGGTAGTTGTGCAGGACGTTGAGCGACGAATAGGCACTGCCGAAGTCATCGAGCCAGACCTGGTAGCCCGACCGCTGGAACTGCCGCAAAGTCTGGATCAAGTTGTGCTTCTCTTTGACCAGCGCCGTCTCCGTCACTTCGATGCGGATATAGTCCCGCTGCAAATCATAGCGGGTAATGATTTTTTCAACCATGGCATACGGGTCCATGAGATTGAAATCATGGCGTGACAAATTGACTGACACAGGCAGGACGGGCAGCTTATTGACCAGGCGGTAGTGGAGCTGCTTGGCCACCTGGTCCAGGACATAGATATCCAATTTATGGATGAGCCGGGCCTGTTCCAGAACGGGGATGAAGACGTTAGGCATGAGCCGGCCGTAGACCGGGTCTTCCCAGCGGGCCAGGGCTTCGACACCGCAGAGCTTCCCCGTCATAGCCCGGATGACGGGCTGATAATAGACCTTGATATGGCCCTTTTCCAGGGCAGCGTTGAAATTCTCCAAGACAAAGGCCCGCTTCTCCAGGGCTTCGCCCATGTCCCGCGTATAGACAGCCCAGCAGCGTGTAGCATCGGTCTTGATCGTATCGCAGGCGATTTTGGCCATGTCGAAGGTATGGCGCACGATGTGGATGTCGTCTTCTTCCAACAGGCAGACGCCGGCCTTCAAGACGATATTAGAATTATTGATGTAAGCATTGACACGACTGCAGATGACCTCTATATTTTGGAATATATTCTCCCTCATGGCCAGGACGCCAAAACCATCGGCCGAAAAATGAGCTATGAGCGCACCTGGGAAATACTGGCGCAAAAGGGCTGCAATGCGTTTAAGGCAATGGTCGCCAGCAGACAGGCCATGGAGAGAATTGTAGAGGCGGAAGTTCGTGAGGTTGAAATAAATCGGACAGTATGCCGACAGATGTCCCTTGGGACTTTCCCGCCGGGCTACCTGCAAAGCTCGCTTGAAGAACAGGCGCATTCCCAACAGCCCTGTCAGCGGGTCGTTCTGGGCACTGCTGCCCTTCAATTCACTGCTGATGATCTGCAGCAGCCAGGCCTTGGTCCCATCTTCCAGGGAAATGACACTGGCCGAACCTTCGGCCCGACGGAAGTGGTCGTCCCGAGTGCGGAAGCGGAAGGTCACGAATTCTGAACTGTCCGGTTCAGACATATGGGCGATGGGATAATAGTCCTCGCCATCGACCATGCCCTGGAACCGCCGTCCTGTAAATCGGTAAAATTCCGCTTCATCCATACAGTGATAAATCTTCAACATCCCTTTATTGACGAATAAAATAGGCTCTCCCGGTTCCATGCCAATCAGGCAAATCCCCGACGTCAGCTGGTCATAATAGCGATGCAATTCCGCTTGTATCGATGCCACATCCATAAAGTCCACCCTTTTCTGCAAAAACGTTTATAATAAAAAATATAATCATTATATATAATATATTATAACATAGGATAAAAAAGCGCTGTCCCATGAAGACAGCCTCTTTTTGAGTTTTAAGTTTGTAGTTTTTAGTTTGCAGCAAATGGTAAAAAATTTAAACCCAACTTCTACAAACTACAAACGCTGTACTACAAACTATAGAGAAAAAAGGGCCTCGCATAATCTGCCGATGGTGTTGCCTTGGCGACCAGGTGATAGCCTATATTGCCAATGACGATGATGAAAAAAGGAATCCAGTATGTCAGGCTCATTCTGTCAACTCCTTTTCCATATGGATGTGAGGACAATATTCATCCAGATATTCGTCACCCGATGCGGTATATCCCAGTTTTTCATAAAACGGGCGCACCCGGACCTGTGCCGACAGAGCCAGCCGTTTCACATGACGGCCGCGCAGCCATCCTTCCGCTTCCTGTACCAGGCGCTCCCCGTACTGTCGGCCACGGCAGGATTTCCGTACGGCCAGGCGGCCCAGTATATACACATCCGGATTGTCTGATGTAAAGAGCCGGCAGCAGCCAGCGGCATGTCCATTTTCATATAACACCAGCTGCCATGCCGTCTGGTCGGTTTCATCAAATTCATGATGAAAACCCTGTTCTTCGACAAATACCTCCTGCCGGATAATCCGGGCATCCTGTGAAAGTCCCTGCTGCATACGTATTTGAATCATGATATTCCCTCCTAAAAAAAAAACAGAGGTGCCCAGGAATTGTCTTATAGCATGTAACCCATGCCGTACCTACGACAACTCCCAGACACCTCATTTCTCCTGTCCGGTGACAGAAGCGGTGTTCTTATGAAATTAGCGTCATTTTAACATATCCTGTCGTCTTCGTCAATGCGATTTTGCCCACTTTAGCAGCTGGGAACCAGACCATCCTCCCGACGTTTCCGCCTGTTATTTCAAGGCCTGTTCGGTATCTGCCAGAAACTGCTGCACACAATCGGCAAAATCCAGCCCAGTCCGGTCGGCCAGAACGGCCAGCCACCATACACATTCCCCGATTTTAGACGGGAGTTTGCCTTCTTCATCAGATGGCCAGCGCCCTTCATGACTCATAGTCAGCCGCCCTACCATTCCGGCATCGGTCAGGAATGCCAGGGCATCTTCCTCGACGGACCATTCGGAACCATGATATTCCCGTTCCAGCGCATGATAGGCCTTTCTGATGGCCGCGGATCGTTCCGATACTTCTTGTAATTCCATATGATTCTCTCCTTTTTGAGTTTGGTTAGTTTGGTCTGTTGTTTGGTCAGTTTTCGGAGTTTGGTCAGTCGTTCGGTCAGCAGAATGGATAAAAGCGATACCTGTCCCCTGACGGTGCCATGACGGAATAGCATTAGTTGAATCTCACGACCCAGTATCCTTTCCGGTGCGTTCCCATACGTTGAAGACAGCCTTTTTCCTGGAGCTTTTTCATATAATACTTTATCGTACTAAGAGACAGTGATGTTGCTTTAGCGATTTCATGTTGCGTACCATCCGGTTTCTTTTTAAGATATGACAAAATAATTTTTTCCTTTTTATTTAATTTTACAGGCATATTCGTCCCAGTTTGGTCAGTCGTTTGGTCAGTTGTCCGGTACAAGTTAACGCGCAAATCACCATCAAAATCAATGATTTCCGGTTCCTTCAAACCATAATCCCGGCAATCCCGGAAAATACGTGGAAAACCACTACCCCATTTTTCAATTAAGTTCATATAAGCAAAAGCATTTGCTAAAGCCCGGTTCCGAATCTTTGAAAACCTTTCTTTCATTTTTTCAGGTGTTACGCCGCGCATCAGGCCACCTGGAGAAGTAACTTCTAATCGATCTGAAAAAAGGGCTATCTGAACGGATTCCGGCTCCAAATAATTACGATGGACAAGCGCATTAGCAATCAATTCCCGGATGCTGTCTGGAGGTAATTCATAAATATCCTGCCGATAGACCCCCTGGAATCTAGCTCCCATATTAATTTTTTCAAGTACATACTGATATGCTTTTTCCACTTGTTTCTGAATCGGTGCATCAATTTCCCGTTTATCGATAAAAACGGCTCTATCTTCCGTTTTAAACACAGCACATTGAACAACTGGAGGATACCCAGCCTGATGTGTCAGCATCGCATATGCATAGGTTGGTATAAGCTGGCCTTTATGTTCAAGCAAAACGCCCCACGAAATGAGCTGATTGACCGTCAACTCTTTGATTTCTTGACGCTGGAAATCTGATGCTGCATTTTTTTTAGCCGTTTCTCTCATCAAATGGCATAATGCTGCCACATCAGCTTGCTTCACTTTCAGATTCGGAATCGGTTGTTGATCGAAAAATTTATTTTTCCCTTCTAAAAGTAATTCCTGCAGCATTGCCTGGTCTGCGGGACGCGTTGTTCCAGCCGTTCGGATATAGGTTCCCTTTACAGGTCCTTTCTTTTTAAGATAGTACGGCCGCTGCATTCCAGGAGCAATTTCCAAAATGATAAGCGATTTTCCTTCTGTTTCCTGAACAAAAAGATCTGGAATAATCATCGGTTCGCAACTGTCCGTAACGGCATTGGTAATGGCATCCATTATTTGAAAGAGGTCAGCCTGAGGAATCCCAACAACACGCATCGTTCCATCTTCAACACCAAATACGATTCGTCCACCATCGCCATTGGCAAAGGCAACAACAGATTTCATATATTTCTGGCTGTCTTCAGGAACCCGTTCCTTATATTCTACATTCTTAGATTCCCTTTGAAGTGATAAATCTTTTTCCATTCCTACTGCCGCCTCCCTTTACGCCCATTGTATCAAATTATGATTTTTTCGACAACAAAGCTTATCCCCCAGGGTTGCAGGAAAAAGCCGCAGAGAAAAGATAGTTTCCAGATTCCTTCAAACCATAATCCCGGCAATCCTTATAGTCCCATTTTTTGCGATGGAGAAAGTTTCAAAAAAGCTCTTGACTTAAAGTTAACTTTAACACTTATTCTTATGTCATAAGATATATACATTTTCCTACAGGAGGCCTATACTTATGAAATTAAGAAAACGCATCATGAAAAATATGGTACTCGCTGCCCTGTGCAGCTCCCTTTTCATCATTGGCGCAGGGGCCGGCAGCAGTTATGCCGCCCAGGTCCCAACGTCATCGAAAGCACCAACTGAAACCATTGATGCTGCAACGCTTTCCCATAAATGGGATAAGACGTTCCCTGAAAATACGAAAGTCGCTCATCAAAAAATCACCTTCCATAATCGCTATGGTATTACTTTAGTCGGCGACCTCTACACGCCGAAAGATATGAAACAAGGTGAAAAATTGGCTGCCATTGCCGTAGCCGGTCCCTATGGGGCTGTCAAAGAACAGGTTTCCGGCCGCTATGCCCAGGAATTAGCTGCCCGGGGATTCATCACCCTGGCTTTTGATCCGTCCTTTACGGGGGAAAGCGCCGGCGAACCGCGCAATACGACCTCACCGGATATCAACACGGAAGATTTTTCTGCCGCCGTCGATTACCTGTCCACCCGCAATAACATCGACCCGGAAGAAATCGGCATCCTCGGCATCTGCGGCTGGGGCGGCTTTGCCCTGAATAACGCTGCCATGGATACGCGCGTCAAAGCTACGGTCACATCTACCATGTACGACATGAGCCGGGTCATCGCCAATGGCTATTTCGACTATGAAAAAGATGAAGCCACCCTGAAAAAAGAACGGATGGAAGCCCGCAAAGCCATCAGCGCACAGCGCACAGAAGATTACCGGAATGGCATATATAAAATGGCTGGCGGTGTCCCCACAGAAGTAACAGCCGATACGCCACAGTTCGTCAAGGATTATCATGACTACTATCAGGAAAAACGCGGCTACAGCCCCCGGTCCTTCGGCTCCACCACAGGCGCAACTCTCAGTTCCCTGCTCGATTTCATGAACATGCCCCTTCTATCCCGGGCTGATGAAATCGAAAGCGCCGTACTAATGATCCACGGGGAAAAAGCCCACTCCCGGTACTTCAGCGAAGACGCCTTCAAGAAACTGAAAGGGAACAACAAAGAACTGCTAATCATTCCCGGTGCGGTCCACACCGACCTGTATTATAAAATGGATGTCATTCCTTTCGACAAAATCGAAGCCTTCTACCGTCAGTATTTAAAATAAAGGAGATAAACTATGTCTTATACGATTTCACAAGCGGCGCAGATGACTGGCATCAGTCCGTCTGCCATCCGCTATTATGACAAAGAAGGGCTGCTGCCCCAGGTGGAACGGAAAAACGGTATCCGTCTCTTCAGCGATATGGATATCCGCTGGCTCCACCTGCTGACCTGCCTGAAAAATACGGGCATGCCCATCAAGCGCATCCGCGAATATGCCGAACTGGCTCAGCGTGGCGATGAAAGCCTGAAGGAACGGCAGGCTCTCATCCGCCAGCAGCGCCAGTTTGTCCTGGACCAGATTGAACAGCTGCAGTACTACATGGAAGAACTGGATTTTAAGGAATGGTATTATAAAAAAGCCTTGGAACTCGGTTCGGAAAGCAAAATCGATTTCGATGACTATGAACGGGAAACGGGGAAAAAATCGCCAGACGCACCTCAATAAATGTATCTTTACAGCGGATGTATTTCCGATTTCTTATACCACGCAAACAAATCCTGGATTTCTCCCGGCACTAAACTTGCCGGGGGAGCCATATGCACTACGACGTCACCATCGAATACACCTCCTCCGCCTGAACGGAATTTTCCATTTTCAGGAATTAGGTCTTTCATCATCATCTTATGTGCTTTGAGCAAATCCTTTACCGAATAGGGATTAAGCACCAGCATCATCTCATACGTATCGTAAGCATTTTTCACTTCTCGGATTTCATTGGGATTCCCAAGGATGTGCTGCCATTGATAACAGCCGTAACTTGTTCAAGAGAAAGGGAATTGTGCTCGATAGCCAGTCTAGGAATATTTTTTCATTTCTCCCCATTGCATGGATGCTCAACTCTTCAAAATAATATCAATAACTTAGTCGCTATCTTAGTCGTTTTTCTTAGTCAGTCAGCGGCTAAGTTATTTTATTATACCATCTTTGCCGGCATCCTGTCATTCCGCCGTTTTGTCTCCAGGAAGAGAGCAACAGGAAGGGAAAGATAGTTTGCAGTTTGAAGAAAAGTCAAAGTCAGCGGCTGGCGGCTGGTGGCTTCCTCTTTTTACTGCTCCTCCCTATGAAAAAAGCTCTGCAAGCCGCATATGTATGCGGGTTGCAGAGCTTATCATTTCACAAAGGAAATTATTTGAGTTCGACAGTAGCGCCAGCTTCTTCGAGTTTAGCTTTGAGAGCTTCAGCGTCAGCTTTAGCAACGCCTTCTTTAACAGCTTTCGGAGCGCCGTCAACGAGAGCTTTAGCGTCTTTCAAGCCGAGGCCCGTAACTTCACGGACAACTTTGATAACGCCGATTTTTTTGTCGCCAGCGGACTGGAGAATGACGTCGAATTCGGATTTTTCTTCAGCAGCAGCACCGCCAGCAGCCGGAGCAGCAGCAACTGCAACCGGAGCAGCAGCGGAAACGCCGAATTTGTCTTCCATAGCTTTTACGAGTTCGGAAAGTTCGAGAACAGTCATATTTTCAATGGCTTCCATGATTTCTTCTTTAGTCATTTTGAAATACCTCCATAGTATCAATTTTGAGTTTAATTTTTAAGTTATGTAAGCTAAATTAAGCAGTTTCCTGTTCTGCTTTTTTAGCGCGTACAGCGTCAAGCACATAAACCATGTTGCGGATATTGCCCTGGAGTACGTTGACAAGGCCAGAGATAGGAGCCTGCATGCTGCCAACCAATTTTGCGAGGAGTTCTTCGCGGCTCGGCAAGCTTGCCAGAGCGTCAACAGCTGCAACATCAATGACCTGACCATCAGCGAGACCTGCTTTTACAGTCAGCGCTTCAGTCTTTGTTTCTTTGATGAATTCTTTGAGGATCTTAGCCGGAGCTACAGCGTCTTCCGTGGAATAAGCGATAGCCGTCGGGCCTTCGAGAATTGCATCTAATGCGTTATAGCCGAGTTCGTCAGCGGCAATACGGGTCAACGTGTTTTTGATGACTTTGTATTCAACACCGCCTTCGCGGAACTTACGGCGAAGTTTCGTGACATCAGCTACGGTAAGGCCGGAGAAACCAACGAAAACAGCACCCTGAGCGGACTGCAGTTTTTCTTTCATTTCTTCAACGACAGCAGCTTTTGCCGGAGAAACCGGATGATTTGCATATGTGGACATGAGTTCGATACACCTCCTTGAACTGGGATTTATATCGTCTTAGCAATCAAAAACGGCCTCATGGAAACCACGAGGCCGAACTAGTCAAAGTCAGATATCTGCTAGTTTCATAGCCTCAGATGGCGGACATACGTCCATTATACATACCTTCAGTCTACAGCTAAGAGAGATATTAATTTTCTTCTTTCTTTGCAGCACCTTTGATGCTGTACTGGTTGATGTGGATGCCAGGGCCCATCGTGGAGCTAACCGTGATGGATTTGATGTACTGGCCTTTTGCACCCGACGGTTTAACTTTGATGAGTGTATCAACCAAAGCAGTCAGGTTGTCAACCAATTTATCTGCGTCGAAAGATTTTTTACCGATAGAAGAATGAATGTTGCCGGCTTTATCCGTGCGGTATTCAACTTTACCAGCTTTACTTTCGCTAACAGCTTTTGTAACGTCCATCGTGACAGTACCAACCTTCGGGTTAGGCATGAGGCCTTTAGGACCGAGGATTTTACCGAGACGACCAACTTTACCCATCATGTTCGGAGTAGCGATTGCTACGTCGAAGTCGAGCCAGCCACCTTTGATCTTTTCTACGAGATCATCAGCACCGACATAGTCAGCGCCAGCAGCTAAAGCTTCTTTTTCTTTATCGCCCTGAGCAAATACGAGGACAGTCTTGGATTTACCAATGCCGTGGGGCAGTACCAAGGCGCCGCGGACCTGCTGGTCGGCGTATTTCGGATCTACGTTAAGGTTTACGGCCAATTCAACGGTTTCGTCGAATTTAGCAGTATCCATCTTTTTCAAGATGTCGATTGCTTCTGCAACATCATACTGTTTCTGTTTGTCGAACAGTTTTGCAGCTTCAGCATATTTCTTGCCTACTTTTGCCATGTTTCTTCCTCCTTATGTGGTTTAACGGGTTACCCCTTCCACGGGCAGAGCATCATCGAATTAGTCGACGATTTCGATACCCATGCTGCGAGCGGTGCCTTCAATCATTTTCATAGCAGCTTCAACGTCGTTAGCGTTGAGGTCCGGCATCTTAGTCGTTGCGATTTCGCGGACTTTGTCGCGGCCCAATTTAGCTACTTTTTTCTTGTTCGGTTCGCCCGAAGCTTTGTCCAAACCTGCTGCTTTCTTCAAGAGGACGGCAGCCGGCGGTGTTTTCGTAATGAAAGTGAAGGAACGGTCTTCATAGACTGTGATTTCGACAGGGATGATGAAGCCAGCCTGTTTAGCTGTGCGTTCGTTGAATTCCTTGACGAAAGCCATGATGTTGACACCAGCCTGGCCTAATGCAGGGCCAATCGGAGGCGCCGGAGTTGCTTTACCAGCTTCACACTGGAGTTTTACCATTCTTGCTACTTTTTTTGCCATGGTGAGTTACACCTCCTTACATTACAAGATGTGGTCAAACGAATCTTGCGATTCTCCCACTCGCGGCGAGTTGCCGCATTTAGAAGTATTTATTCCAGACCCTTCTCGATTTGAGAATAGTCGACTTCTACTGGAGTTTCTCGGCCAAACATATTGACAAGGCCTTTGACAGTCCCTTTTTCTTCATTGATTTCCGTTACGACGGCCATGCAATTTTCAAAAGGACCTTCGGTAATGCGCACTTCTTCGCCAACTTCGACAGAGATATGCGTTTTCGGTTCGCTTTCTATGCCCTGGGTCTTCAGAATCTTTTCGACTTCTTTCGGTTCCAGCGGAATAGGCTTGGTTGCCGAGCCGACAAAACCGGTGACACCCGGTGTATTGCGGACGACATACCAGGAACGGTCATTGACTTCCATTTCGATGAGAACGTAGCCAGGGAATACTTTCCGCTTGACAGTCCGTTTCTTACCGTCTTTGATGTCAATTTCATCTTCCATTGGAATGAGAATACGGTTAATGACGTTTTCTAACCCCATGGATTTGACTTTTTGTTCCAGCGTTTGCATTACTTTATTTTCATAACCGGAATACGTATGGATGACATACCATTTCATATCTGCTTCCATTTAAGCGCAAGCCTCCTATCCGACAACAAGCTGAAGTAACTTGAACAGCTGTGAAAATACACCATCAGCTACGCCAATGATTACCATTACGACGATGGTAGCGACAATGACCATAACCGTGTAGTTGATCAATTCCTTCTTCGTCGGCCAGATGACTTTTTTCATTTCTACCTTTACGCCAGATAAAAATGATTTGCCCGGGTTCTTTTTCTTGTTCTTATTCTTTTGTGCTGCTTTTTTAGCTGAAAGTGCCATATAACCTCTCACATCCAAATAAGATTAGCACAATCTTATTCAATCAATTATTTCGTTTCTTTGTGTAATGTTTCTTTTTTGCAGAACGGGCAGTATTTTTTCAGTTCCAAACGGTCCGGATTGTTCTTTTTGTTTTTGTTCGTCCGGTAGTTACGCTGTTTGCATTCTGTGCATGCCAAAGTGATAGCTGTACGCATTCCTTACACCTCTCTTAAAAATAGTCACAAGCCTAGTGTTACGTAAGACTGCCTTTATAATGTATCACAACAGTCCCCTCTAAGTCAAGGAAATTTTTCTGTAACTTAAAAAAGCCAGGCGTTGGTGAACGCCTAACTTTGAATATTCTAACATGTGACGACCGTCCTGTCAAGAGATTTTCCATAATTCCATAGCGGGCCGCCCAGCCACAGCTGTCCGTTCTGGCAACCGTCCTGCGCCTTCCGTAGGTCGGCACCTGACGGGCCAGAAAGGCGCGGGACGGCCCCTACGCACAAGGCCGCTGGCCGTGCATTTTTTTGTGACTTGTGGCCTGCATCTATCGCGGCGCATCCGCATCTGAATCGTACAACGCCGCCAGGGCGTCCTGGTATGTTCCCAAGATGCGTCCTACCTGTGCTTCTATGGCGTCGTGGCTGCCGTGGCGGTCGCGAAGCATGGCCAGCCATATGTCTTCGTCGACGAAGAGGTATTGTTCATAGGCTGCGGCGATGAGTTCCTTGGCGGAGCCCATGGCAGCCATGCCCTGGCCGTCCCGCTTCAGGGCTTCGCGAAAGGCCATCAAGCCCAAATCAAAGGCTTCCTGGAAGATGTGGACGATGCCATGACAGACGAAGGGGTTCGTCAAATCCGCTTCCCGAGCCTGCTGCAAAAGCTGTATATGTTCTTGGAAATTATCCTGCCAATCCATAGCTGCCTCCCCAAACATCAAACATCAAACATCAAACATCAAACCCATTATAATGGATTTCCAGCAAAAAAAGAAGCAGCCCTGCTGTCAGGAGGAGACAGGGCTGCTTCGGCGATAAATGGCTTGGGAATTTAGCCAGAGATTTTCTGTTGTGCCAGATAGGTTTCTTCCAGGACCTGTTTGCCTGCAATACCCGGCTGGGTCATTTCCTGCGGCGACAGGATGATGTCCATCTGTTCTTTCGTCAGATAGCTGTGTTCGAGGATGATTTCCCGGATCGGGCGGCCTGTGGCATAGGCTTCCTTGGCCAGCATGGACGACCGTTCATAGCCGATGTGCGGCAAGAGGGCCGTGACGATGCCGACGCTGTGGTCGACCCAGGACTGGCAGGCTTCTTTGTTGGCCTTGACGCCTTTGAGCAGGTATTTGACGAAGGCGTGGATAGCGTTGGTCAAATACTGCATGGAGTGGAAGAGGTTGAAGGCCATGACCGGTTCCATGACGTTCAATTCGAACTGGCCGTTTTCGACGCCCAGGCTGATGGCCATGTCGTTGCCGATGATCTGGTAGCACGTCTGGTCGAGAACTTCAGCCATGACCGGATTGACTTTGCCCGGCATGATGGAAGAACCGGGCTGACGGGCCGGCAGCTTCAATTCATTGAGGCCGCAGCGCGGACCGGAAGCCATGAGGCGGAAGTCGTTGGCCATCTTGATGAGCATGAGCGCCGTAGCTTTCATATTGCCCGATACTTCGGCGAAGATATCCGTGTTATTGGTCATATCGATGAGGTTGCGGGCCGTGACGAAGATATCACCGGTCAGCATGGAAAGTTTCGTGGCGACGGCTTTGATGTAATCCGGTTCGGCGTTGAGGCCCGTGCCGACGGCCGTGCCGCCCATGTTGATGACGTGGACGCCTTCGAGGGACCGGGAAATGCGTTTGCGGCCGCGGGCGACAGCCGAAGCATAGGCGCCCATTTCCTGGCCGAGCGTAATGGGAACGGCATCCTGCAAGTGGGTACGGCCCATCTTGATGACATCTTTGAATTCATCGGCTTTGACATCCAGTTCCGTTTCCATTTCCTTCAGTGCTTCTGTCAGCTTCTTGCCTTTCATGCTCAGGCAGACTTTGATGCTCGTCGGGAAGACGTCGTTCGTCGACTGAGCCATGTTGGCGTGATTGTTCGGCGAGATGATGTCGTAACGGCCTTTTTCTTTGCCTATGATTTCTAAGGCCCGGTTGCACAGTACTTCGTTCATATTCATGTTTACGGAAGTACCGGCACCGCCCTGGATCGGATCAACAGGGAACTGGTCCAGCCACTGGCCGTCGATGATTTCACTGGCAGCCTGTACCAGGGCATTGCCGATTTTCTTGTCGAGCCGTCCCGTTTCCATGTTGGCGAGAGCAGCTGCTTTTTTGACAATGGCCATGGCCTGGATGAAGTCCGGATCCAGATGTTCACCTGTAATATGGAAGTTTTCCATAGCCCGCATGGTCTGTACGCCATAATAAACATTATCCGGTACATTCATTTCACCTAAAAAGTCATGTTCTGTTCTCATAATATCCTCCCCAATACCCATCTTGCAATAGATGCATTAAATATTTTGTATACAGTATTCAAGTAATAATTACAGCGTTTTCGCTGCAATTAAATTCATACCCCTCCGGCGTCCCCACGCCGTTACATACACAAAAGGCGCTGTTGAAATTGCTTTCAACAGCGCCTTTGCCGTACGTACTATGAATTTACTTATATCATAGTGCATGAACTGGCAGATGTCAATATTTATTCCACCACTTTATGTTTTATTTAGACTTCTTACAGCCTTAGGCTTCTTCGATGGCCCCAGCCGGACAGGAGTTCATGGCTTCCTGAGCAGCGTCGTTGTTAGCTTCCGTCGATTCAGCATAGGCTTCAGCCATACCCGTATCATCGTTCATACGGAACACTTCCGGGCAAGTCCCAGCACACATACCACAGGCAATACACGTATCGTTTACTTTATATTTCATAATGAGTCACTCCTTTGTCCGGACCTTCTATCCGGAAAACTTAGTTCAGTAAGTCATTCCTTACTGTGCCTATAGTATAGCCCGGCTTGGACAAAAGAGCTGTTGTATTTACAACGCTTTTTGCTATTTAACGATAAGATGCCTGATAAATGGCAACGCAGTCTTCTTCACTCATGGGCATGCGGTCGGCCATGAATAATCCCGCCATGGCCGTCTTGGCATTATGGGCCATTTTATGGAATTCATCGGGACTGATGCCGTAGTCGGACATCTTGAGGTTGGCGACGCCGCATTTTTCCTGCAATTCTTTCAGGGCGTCGAGGAAGTCTTCCGGTTTGGCCGCATCGGGACGACCCATGTGGCGGGCCAGGATGATGAAGCGGTCGTCACAGACGTGGATGTCGATCATGTGCGAGAAATAAGCCAGGCTGATCATGATCAGGCCGGCGCCGTGGGGCAAGGCCTGGTGATAGGCGCTGAGGGCATGTTCCAGCGAGTGTTCACTCATGTTGGAGCTGAGGCACATTTCCAAGCCGCCGAGATAGTTGCCGAAAGCCACGCGTTCCCGAGCCTTCATGTCGATGCCATTCTGGACGGCTGTCGGCAAGTAGGCGCTGATTTGGGAGATGGCTTCCAAGGCGACCATTTCGCTCATGAGATTGGCCTTATTGGCCAGATAGCCTTCGATATTGTGGAACAAGGCATCGAAACCCTGGTAGGCCGTGAACTTCGGTGGTACCGTCGCCATGAGTTCCGGGTCGATGATGGCCAGGACCGGGAAGAGGGATGGTCCTTTGACGGGCGTCTTTTCATTCGTGTCTTCATTGGTGATGACGCCGCCGGCATCGGTTTCCGAGCCGGTCCCGGCCGTCGTCGTAATGGCGACGATAGGCAGGGGCTTGATGGCAATGGGTTTGCCCCTGCCCGTGCCCTGGGTGATGTAGTCCCACAAATCGCCGTCATTGGTGGCGACGACGGCAATCCCCTTGGCTGCATCGATGCAGCTGCCGCCGCCTAAGGCGACGATGAAGTCACACTGATTTTCTCTGGCCATGGCGCCGCCGCGCATGACAGTCGATTTCAAGGGATTGGCTTCGACCTGGTCGAAGAGGACCGTTTCGACGCCGGCTGTATGCAGTTCCTTTTCCGTCCGGTCCAGATAGCCATTGACCTTAGTCGATTTCCCGTTGGAAATGACCAGCAGGGCTTTCTTGCCGGGAAGGGCCTGTTCATGCAAATGATTGAGCTGACCGGCACCAAATAACGCTTTCGTAGGGACAAACATCTGAAAAGACACGATAACACCACTCCTATACTGGGAATAAAAAAGAGTCTTATCCACTTGCGGGTAAGACTCCATCGTCATGAATAAATTTAATTTACAAGCCGATTATACTATAATATTTTATTTTTATCAACTTACTATTTTATATTTTAATTTTTCTTTGGTTGCAAGGAAATTTCCGTTACGCCATAGCCAGCATTGACAACGGTTTTTAACAACGTGTCATCGCTCACGGAATCAGCGACGACGACTTCTGCCTGGCCGCGCATCAAGTCGACTTTGACCTTGCCCACGCCGTCGACGGCTTTAAGGGCTTCGGTCACGTGCTTAGAGCAGTTCTGGCAGACCATGCCGGTAATGTAGATATATTTTTTCGTCCCCTGAATATCATCGTGATGGAAGAGATTGCTGAAAAATCCCATAAGTCACGCCCCCTCTGTTTCATTTTATTATGAATTCTCATCATCAATATTATAGCGTATCTTGCCGATATTGCAAGATTGGTGATAAAGGATACTGTATACACAAATCTATATTTATAAAACATATTGACGATACTCACTGTATCATAGTACACTGTATTTAACAAAAAGTTTATACAATTTAACTTTTTCATTGTTTTTATTAAAAAAGGGGAGTGTGTTTTATGTCGTTTTTCCATACGAAATCCGTTGCCCAGCTTCAGAGCGATGCAGAAAACTCAAAGCTGAGCAAAAACCTCAGCGTCTTTGACCTGACATTCCTCGGCGTCGGTGGTATCATCGGGGCCGGTGTCTTCGTCCTGACCGGGATTGCCGCCGCCCGCTATGCCGGCCCGGGCGTAGCCTTATCCTTTGTCATTGCCGGTATCCTCTGTATCCTCGTCGGCCTGACGTACAGTGAATTTTCCTCCTTCATCCCGGCTTCGGGCAGTGTCTATTCCTACACCTTTGCCTCCCTCGGCGAAGGCATGGCCTTCCTCTGCGGCTGGTCCCTGCTCCTGGCCTATACGGTCACAGCCAGTGCCGTCGCTGTCGGTTTCTCAGGCTACCTGTCGGGGATGACGGCCTCTTTAGGGCTGGTAATCCCGGATTATCTCCTCAAAACGCCGGCTGAAGGCGGCCTGGTCAATCTGCCGTCTATCATCATTATCCTTTTATTGTGCTTAGTCCTCATCCGCGGTACCAAACAGAGTGCGAAACTCAATTTTGCCCTTATCCTCGTCGCTTTAGCGGCTATCATCGCCTTCGTCGTCATCGCAGCGCCTCACGCCCAGGCAGCTAATTTATCGCCCTTCATGCCCTTCGGCGTCCGCGGCGTCTGCAGCGGGGCGGCTATCGTCTTCTTCTCGTACATGGGCTTCGACGCCGTCGCGACGTCAGCCGAAGAATGTAAGCGCCCGTCACGTGACCTGCCAATCGGCATCATCGCCTCCATCGTCATCTGTATGGCCCTGTACATTGCCGTATCCCTGTCGCTGACAGCGGCCATCAATTACACCCAGCTCGACACGCCGGAACCGGTCGCCTATGCCCTGCGTCTCCTCGGCTGGCCCGGCATGGCTAACCTCATCGCCATTGGCGTCCTAGCCGGTATCATCACGACGCTCATCGTTTACCTCTTCGGTCAGTCCCGCGTCTTCTTCGCCGTATCCCGCGACGGCATGCTGCCGCAGAAGCTCTGCAAGATCCATCCGACCTTCCACACACCGTATTTGATCACCATTTGGGGCTCCATCCTCATCGCCGTCATTTCCGGCTTCGTCCCGCTCATGCACATCGTCGAATTGTCCAATACAGGGACCTTGGCCGTCTTCCTGGTCAACTTCATCGGCATCGTCGTCATGCGCCGCAAACACCCTGAAATCCCGCGGAAATTCCATTGCCCCCTGCTCTACCTCATCGCTCCCGTCGGCATCATCGTCTGCTTCTACCTCATCTATGAACTGTCGACACTGACCCACATCCTGTTCGCAGGCTGGATTCTCTTAGGCCTCATCGTCTACTACGCCTACAGCCGTAAACACAGCATTGTAAGAGAATAATAAAAAAGGGCTTGTCGCACATGCGACAAGCCCTTTTAAGTTGTTAGTGTCTAGCAGTTAGTGGTTCGCAAAACCATGCCTCATTGACCCGTTACGTATATCACCATGAAAAAAAGCCGTAGCTCGTGGCTCGTGGTTCGTGGCTCGTAAAAGCTCACCATCATTCTGAATAGGCTGTGGTCAAATATCACAGCGGGCCGCCCAAGGCTCCCTTTATAGGGGAGCTGACCGCCAAATGCGGTCTGAGAGGTTAAAGATCGGCCCCTACGCAGGCCCCGGTCGGGGCATTTTTTTACGAGCTGAGGGGTACTCGAAGCGATGTTATCAGTTTGAGACTGTCGCCACACAACCGCATCCGTAGGAGCAAGCCCAGCGGGCGGCCCGCTACGCGCTGAGAGTTTCCCGAAGCGTCGTTGTCAGTTTGAATCTGTCGCGGCGCAGCCGCATCTGAATCCACGCGAACTGCGAACGGCTTCTCTTACACTTTAATGATGGAAGTCCGTGCGATGTGTTGCTTCTACGTGGTCAGCAAAGGATGTTTCTTTTTCCTGTTTGGCAAAGCCCTTCAGCATCCAGGCCATGTTGCGGCCAATGTTGCGCATGGTCTGCATCCCTTCCAAATCTTTGCGCACTTCGTCCGGCGTCATGCCATGGACCATATTCCAATATGTCGAAGTGACGATGGGCATGCTGGCAATGCCGAAATATTTCTGAATGACATCGACAGCGGCCGTGGTACCGCCGCGGCGGGCCGATGCAGTCGCAAATCGGCCGGGGCCCTAACTGGAAAATTTCATAATCGATATCACATTCTTTTGAAAGAAATGGAAGCCGACGGCATTCTCTATAGAAAAGAATATCCCCAGGTACCGCCAAAAGTCGAATATGGACTGACGGAACTGGGGAAATCTTTGATGCCTATTCTACATGAAGTTTGTACGTGGGGACAGGATCACTATGTTCAGCGCTGAATCCCGAAAGCCTGGAAGCCGGGATAGATGCCCTGGCCGCGCAATTCGTCTTCAATCTGCAAGAGACGGTTGTATTTCGCTACGCGTTCGCTGCGGTTCGGCGCACCGCTCTTGATTTGAGCCGTATTCAAGGCGACGGCCAGGTCGGCAATGGATGTATCTTCTGTTTCACCGGAACGGTGAGAAACGATGGCCCGATAGCCGGCACGGTGCGCCATCTTGATGGCTTCCAGCGTTTCCGATACGGAACCAATCTGATTGAGCTTGATGAGGATGGCATTGCCGCAGCCCTGGGCAATCCCTTTGGCCAAACGCTTCGTGTTGGTTACGAATAAATCGTCGCCCACGAGCTGTACGCGCTGCCCCAAGGCTTTCGTCAAGGCCGTCCAGCCATCCCAATCTTCTTCATCCAAGCCGTCTTCGATGGAATAAATGGGATAAGCCTGGGATAATTTCTGCCAGTGGGCGATGAGTTCGTCCGTCGTGAAGGACTGGCCACTCTTGGGCAGGACGTAAACGCCCGGTTTTGGCCCCTTCCATTCGCTGGCAGCGGCATCGAGGGCCAGGACGAAATCCTTGCCCGGTTCATAGCCGGCTTTTTCAATGGCCTGAAGGATATATTGGATAGCTTCTTCGTCGCTGACCAAATCAGGAGCAAAGCCGCCTTCGTCACCGACGGAAGTAGCCAGACCCTTGGCTTTCAAGAGACCGGCCAGGGCATGATAGACTTCGGAGCACCAGCGCAGGCCTTCCCGGAAGGAAGGAGCGCCTGCCGGCATGATCATGAATTCCTGGACATCGACGGTATTGGCAGCATGAGCCCCGCCGTTGAGGATATTCATCATCGGGACGGGCAGATAATTACCATTGACGCCGCCGAGGAAACGATAGAGGGGAATCCCCAGGGACGCAGCTGCCGCACGGGCGCAGGCCAGCGATACGGCTAAGATGGCATTGGCACCGAGCCGCGATTTATCTTCCGTCCCATCGGCACGAATCATCAGGTTGTCGATACCGTAAGTATCAAAAGGATTCTGCCCTCTCAAGACGTCCTGTAAAACCGTATTGACGTGATTGACGGCCTGGGTAACGCCTTTGCCGCCAAAGCGCTGAGCGTCGCCATCGCGCAATTCCAGGGCTTCAAACTGCCCCGTCGAAGCGCCGCTGGGAGCCGCGCTGCGGCCCAAAGTCCCATCGGATAACAACACATCGGCCTGTACCGTAGGATTACCCCGCGAATCAAGGATTTCCCGGCCAACGACTTGTTCAATACGGATATCTTTCATAAGTAAAACCTCCCCTGTCGAAAGTAATATATAGCGAATACCATAATTTCAGTATCTTTACAGCTATATTATACAATATTAGTCTCCTTTCGCATAATGCTTTATGAGAATCGCTATTATTATAATTGAGTATGTTCGCAGGCCGCCGGTCGCAGTTAGCCGTTAGCAGCTAGCGGTCAGCAGTTAGCCGTTAGCAACGGCAGTCCTACGAGCCACGAACCACGAATCACTAGCTACTATCTTCCCATCTATCCTGCCGAATCCGGGCGGTCCACCGGACCGCTTTCGTAGGGGACGTCCTGTAAGCCTTTTTGGCCCGTCAGGTGCCGACCAGCAGGAGGCGCAGGACGGCTGCCAAAACGGACAGCTGTGGCTAGGCGTCCCGTTGTGGGAATCCCGCGAAATGCTGTTCGGAGAAAACGCCATTCGCAGGCCGCAGGCCGCCGGTCGCAGGTCGCAGTCAGCAGGCGGTCCACCGGACCGCTTTCGTAGGGGACGTCCTGTCAAGGCGTCCCGCTACGCGCTGAGGGCTTCCCGAAGCGTCGTTGTCAGTTTGAGTCTGTCGCGGCGGAACGCCGCATCTGAATCCGAGAAAAAAGCCGTGGCTCGTTGCTCGTGGTCCGTGGCTCGTAAAACCATGCCTCATGTACTTGTTATGTATATCGCCATTTATTCGCGGCGGGCCGCCCTAGCCGGGTCGGCCCCTACGCACAAGGCCGATGGCCGTGTTTTTTGCGTATTGCAGAATTGTGGCAACCGACATTCATTTCATCGCCTGTATGCGATATCGTAGGGGACGCCCAAAGGGCGTACCGTTATGGGGATTCCGCAAAATGCTGTGCAGAGAAAACGCTATTTGCAGGCCCCGATTGGGGCGTTTTTACGAGCTGAGGGTTACTCGAAGCGATGTTGTCAGTTTGAGTTTGTCGCCGCGCAGCGGCATCTGAATCCGAGCGAACCGCTAACTGCTGACGGCTAACAGCAAAAAAGCACTGGAATTTTCCAGTGCTTTTTTCACTAATCAGCGGCTTCCTATCCTCCCAGGGGGCCTCCCCCCAAGTACTTTCGGCGTTTGCGGGCTTAACTGCTGTGTTCGGCATGGGAACAGGTGGATCCCCGCAGCTATCGCCACTGAATTATGTTATTCAGGATTTTCGTATCCTGACAACTGCATAAAAATGTTTTCTTCTTAACGGGTCGCCCACGTGGCGACCCCTACCAATCGGTAGGAA
>ERZ791858.466-NODE-466-length-35889-cov-8.344896_pt1 | contig 35889 bp, 28 predicted proteins | sample MGYA00510284_ERZ791858 | MGnify/ENA primary metagenome ERZ791858 (study PRJEB30046, sample SAMN00792077) | human gut metagenome | study: EMG produced TPA metagenomics assembly of the A metagenome-wide association study of gut microbiota in type 2... | reverse complement strand
AAAAGGGTATGGAACAAGGTATGGAACAAGGCCTGGCAAAAGGTCTTGAAAAAGGCCGTTTCGAAGGCCGTCAGGAAGAACGGGAATCCAACATTGTTGCCATGCTGAAAGAAAAGATCCCCATGGAGACCATTTCCCGGATCACCCATTACTCTCTGGACCAGATCCAGAAGTTGGGAAAGTTGCATGGAATTCTTTAGATTGGAAAACGCCCAGGGCGTTTTCCTTCCCAATGATAAGGCCGCCGGACAATCCGGCGGCCTTTTGGTTCATCGTTGGTCGTTCGTCGTGAGTCGTTTCGGATGCCAGATGCTCACACATCTGCCTTTGAACGTGAAAACCGGCGGGCCGTTTCTGACTTCTCTTTCACTCCGCCCTGCCATCCCGAATAAACACATACCGGTCATCCCGGGACAGTTCCGGGCTCCAGACATAGCCGCTCCAGCAGAACCCTTTCATGTCTTCCGGCTTTGCCGCTCCTTTGCCTGCCAGATACCGGACCATTTCTCCCCGGGCCATTTTCACATAGACCCCTTTCTGGACCACCTTGTCTCCTGCCCATTCTCCAAAGATTACCTGGATGAGCCGGTCTCCCGGCTGCAAATAAGCTTCGACTGCCCGGCTGTATTCTTTGGATGCCAGATTGATGATTACCCCGTCCTCATCCCGGCAGGCCCGGTACAGCCGGTCTCCCCAGAACTCATACAGGTTCCGGGCCCCTTCCGGTGCCCCCTTGGCCTGCATTTCCAACCGGTAGGGTACCACCCCGTCAAAGGGCCGCAGCACTCCATAAAATCCTGAAAGGATCCGGACCCGTTCCCCCACCCAGTCCATCTGTCCGTCTTCGAACACAGCAGGCGCCATGTACTGGTACTGGATTCCTTCATAAGCCAGAATCGCCGGCGTAACCTCCCGGTCCAAATCCATCTGACGGAGCCGTGCATAATTTTCTTCTGCCAGGGCCGGACTGCAGGCCCACAGTTTCTGAAGCGCCTCAAAAGACAGGCCTCGGAGCCAGGTCAGCAGTTTTCGGGTTTCCTTCAAAAAAGAAGGCGGGGTGCAGGAGCACCCCGATTCCAGATCCACCTGCATTTTCTTGGCCGGGGAAATGATGATCCTCATTCCAGCGCCTCCAGCATCTGGGCGGGATTTTCTGCCGGTTTCACTTTTCCCATAGCTTTAACGATGATTCCCTGTTCATCAATCAGATACGTACTGCGCACCACGCCCATGGATACCTTTCCGTACAATTTCTTTTCCTTCCAGACGTCATAGGCCTGGAGCACGGTCTTTTCCGTATCAGAAAGCAGGGTAAAAGGCAGACCGTATTTATCCTGGAATTTTTTGTGGGAAGCCACTGAATCCTTGCTGACCCCCAGTACCACAGCCCCCTTCTCCCGAAACTGAGGATACAGTTCTCCAAAGGCACAGGCCTGTTTGGTGCAGCCGGGGGTATTATCCCGGGGATAAAAATACAGGACCACTTTCCGTCCCCGATAGTCGGACAAAGAATGCATGTCCCCATTTTGATCCGGAAGCGTAAAATCCGGTGCCGCCGTTCCAATTTCCAGCATGGCAAACCCCTCCTTGAAAACACTCAGTTTATTTGGAAGATATTATAACATAGAATGGATTGGAAAAGGCCGCCGGAAAATCCGGCGGCCTTTTGGTGCATCGTTGGTCGTTCGTCGTGAGTCGTTTCGGATGCCAGATGCTCACGCATCTGCCTTTGAACGTGAAAAACCGGAGACTTGAAAGTCCCCACCCCATTTCACAAACTTTCTATCTCCCCCAATACCTTTTATACCACATTGCTGCCTGTTTCCATGACTGGGGAACACCCCTGCCTTCTTCGTACAGTCTGGCAATGGCATTGCAGGCGCTGGGGCTGCCCCGTAACCAGGCTCTCCGATACCAGACCAGGGCCTGGGCAGGGTCTGCCTGGCCCAGGTATCCACTTTCCCAAAAGTATCCCATGATTTCACAGGCCCCGGGATGGCCCTGTCGGGCGGCTTTCTCATACCAGATTCCGGCCTTTTCCAGGTCATGGCAGCGCAGCCGGTATTCCTGGGCCAGGCGCACCTGGGCTTCTGCATGGCCCTTTGCAGCGGCTTTCTGATACCATGCCAGCCGTTTCTCCCGCCAGCTTTCATTTTTCTCTTCACTCACCAGCCGGAGAAAAGAACCCATGGCCAGCTGGGCCGCTGCAAAGCCCTGGGCAGCGGACTTCCCGAACCAGATCAGAGCTTCTTCATAGGATGGGTCCACGCCTTCTCCATAGGCGTACATGGTTCCCAGATAATACTGTGCCAGGAAGTCTCCTTCTGCTGCCCGGGCCCGGATTTTTTCTCTTTGCCGGACGAACACCTGGACGGATTCGCCCAGGCCGGGCAGGTCTTTCAATGCGCCAAAGGCAGGAGCCACCGGATCCCCGGCCCGGGAAGCCGCAGAAGCGTAAGACCGGGCCAGTCCCTCATCCAGAAAGAAGGTTCCATATCCTCCATCCAGGTACAGAGCCAGAAGAAAAAGAGTCCGGCCGCAGCCATCCCAGGCTTTCGCCTGGATTTGAGGATAAGCCTCCCCAGCTGGAAGATTCAAAAACAGTTGATCCAGTTCACAAGTTTCTTTCCCCAGCTGTTCCTTTGCATCTGCCCGCATTACTTTTTCCCCTGCTTTGCTCTCCATAGTCTGAACCTCCTGCGATGCCCAGCCCTCTGTCGGCCTACTGCTCTTCACTTAAAATCCCGTACGCTTTGCGGTATTTTTCCACCCGTTTCCGGTCCTTTTCCGTCACTTCCGGCAGCCGGGTCAGGTCCATATTGTTCCGCAGGTCCGCCTTTTTCACGGCAATGGCGTAGGGATTCCCGCTTTCTTTGATCTGCCGCACATAGTCCAGATAGGGCACCTTCTTGTCATGGGTCAGCAGGGCCACCGCATCTGCCACAGTTTTCCCAAACAGCTGTTCCAGGGTTCCCCGGTCCATGGCCGTATCTTCCAGGGTATCATGGAGCATCCCCACCAGGGCATATTCTTCTCCCAGGGGAAGCACCTGATCCGATACGAACTTCACATGATAAATGTAGTCTTTCCCGGCCCGGTCCTTTTGTCCGGCGTGGAATTTCTTTGCCACTTCATAGGCCAATACCAGTTTATCCATTTTCACCACTCCTTATTTACATTTGGATTTCCCATTCTCTCCAGGAACCGTACATCCCAGTCTTCATATTTTTCCATCAGCTCATGGACATGTTGGGCCATGATGATGGCAGGCACTCCGGTATTCACCGTGTACATGAATCGGAACCCCTGAAAGTGGAAGGGTTCCCCCAGGAGGCTGCTGTAAAACCGATCCAGCACCTGGGGTGTCAGCGGTCCCAGGGCTTTGCCCTTGTCTCCCTTTTGGGAAAATTCCCAGGCCTGGCCGTTTTCGTCGGCAAAAAGGGTTCCTTTCTGCCCAAACCGCCGGCTCATGGCAGGGCCCAGCCGTTCCAACACCGGCCGGTACAGTGCATTCATATGGACCAGTACCTGACAGCAGGGTTCCCGTCCGCCCCAGACCCATTCACAGCGAAAATCCACCAGACGCAGCCACCGCTTCAGGGCTTCCAGATTTTCGGGATCCACCCCCAGGAATACCCCACAGTGCCGCGTTCCGAACTGATCCAGCAACTGGCTCTCCATACTCCATTCCTCCTATAGAAATCTCTCTTTGGATCCTTGGTTCTCATCTTTCTCTCCTCTTATTATAAGACATCCAATGGGGAAAAAAGTGGACAGATATTTTTTAACAATCAAAGGAAAGTGACCCTTCCATGAGACAGCCCACAGAACTGTACATGGAGGCCAAATGCCTGGCCATTTGGCCTTGCATGGAAAACCCGGCGGCCGGGACGGGTTCCCCTGCGGGCAGCCCCTACAACCTTGGTATCAATCGATCCAAAAAAAATCCCAGAAACGGAATTGTCGAAAATTCCGTTTCTGGGATCATTTCATCCGACCCTGACGCCGTAGGGGCAGGCCACAGGCCCGCTCTTCACTCTTCACTCTGCACTCTTACTTGTTCCCAAAATGCTCCACCAGCAGGGTGATGGTTGCGGCGGTGCGGGGCAGTACGTCTTCGTTGAAATCAAAATCGCTCTGATGGTGGCCGGCGGCTTCTTTGGTGCCGTAGAGCATGTAGACGGCCTGGCCGCCGTGTTCCTGGACCCGGCTCATGAAGTAGCAGCAGTCTTCACTGCCGCTGACTTTCTGTTCCTTTACCACATGCTGGTACAGATTCTGGGATTTCACCAAATCATAGATTTCTTCTCCCATCTCCTTGGAGGAGTTGGAGGAAGTGGCGCTGCCCCGGGGGGTGATCTTTACGTCCACATCATAGAGCATGGCAGCGGCCCGGCACATCCGTCTGGCTTCTTTGGCCATGAAGTCGTTGATTTCGGCAGTTTCTCCCCGGGTCTCGAATTTGATCAGACCGTTGGCGGGCACCACGTTCCGGCCGGTGCCGGCTTCCAGGACCCCTACGTTGATCCGGGAAGAACCACCGCTGTGGCGGCTGATGGTGTGGAGGGAAATGGCAGCCTGGGCAGCGGCCAAAAGGGCATTCTTCCCTTTTTCCGGTTCGGCGCCTGCATGGCTGGGCACCCCGGTGAATTCCGCATCCAGTTTGTCGGTGGCCAGGAACCCTTTGGTCATGCACACCAGGGATCCGTCGTTGTAATCCCCCAGACCGATATGGCCGCTGAGGAAGTAGTCCACATCGTCCACAATGCCGCTCTGGACCATGCTCTTGGCCCCTACCACCCCTTCTTCCCCGGGCTGGAAGCAGATCTTCAGGGTACCGGCCATTTTGTCCTTATGAGCAGCCACCAGCCGGGCTACGGCCAGGCCAATGGTGGCATGGCCGTCATGGCCGCAGGCGTGCATGAGCCCGGGGTGTTTGGACTGGAACCCCAGGGCGCTGGGCCGGTGGCTGGGTGCCGGGTCCTCGGCCACGAACAGGGAGTCGATATCGAACCGAAGAGCTACAGTTTTACCGGGTTTGGCAAAGTGCATGATCCCCACGCAGCCGGTCATGCCCCCTTTCATCCGGTCCACCAGCACCGGATTGGCCCCTTCCTTGATGGCCCGCTGGGCGCATTTTTTCAGGGTATCTTCGTCGGGCACCAGCATCCGGGCACTGTCGTCCAGCACGTCGGCGCCCATTTTCACTTCATATCCCAGTTTTTCCAGTTCTGTGGCGATGATGGACGTGGTGCGGAATTCCGTCCAGGCGGTTTCCGGATGGGCATGGAGATCCCGTCTCCGCTGGATCATTTCGTCTTTCATTGCCAAAGCTTCCTCATAATAGGTCATGGTTTTATCCTCCCTGAATATATTTGAACAGTCTCTAGCTCTCTTCACTCTTCACTCTGCCCTCTTCACTGCCACTTCGAAGGTCCTGTGCCAGGGCAGGCTGTACCGGTACTGTTCCGGCCGCTTGCCCAGGAGGGGCGCTCCTTCTTTCAGCATTTTTTCGGTGACCAGGGTTTCCGCCTGGGCGGTCTGGGCATCGGTGAGCTTTCCGTCCGTCCACTGTCGGGGCCAGATCAGTTCCTGGCGCACCTGCTGCCGGACTTTGCTCTGGTAGAGCCAGTCGTCCAGGTACCGGACGGTCAAAAGGTCCTGCCGGTCCCGGTCGCTCAGATACGGCCGGAGCATCCCCTGTCCCAGAGCGTATCCCAGGCTGTTGCTGGCGGTGTTCCACCCGGCGTAGGACCCCAGCCGGTACCCCAGAGGCTCCTGCCCCGGTTCCCCGGTGAGCAGCCCCTTCACCAGGGCGGTGCTGCCTCCGTTTCCAAAGGCCACGTCGGCGATCCCCACATTCCGTCCCTGCCGGACGTACTTTTGGGCAGTGGCCAGGAACTGCTGGCCCTGTTCATCCAGATCCGGTCCGTTGGCGGCAGAATCCGCACCCAGGGTCACCCCGTCCCCCGGGGTATAGAGCCCCAGCACCAGGTCCGCCCGCTTGTCCGTCCGGGCCGGGTATCCTCCTGCAGCCAGCACATGCTGCCGGTAACTGGTGCCCATGGGGCTGTCCTCGTAACTGGCCACAGTGGCGGCTCCGGTGCCCCCATTGTACCAGCCGTATACCAGAGGGGTCTCTCCCCGTGCCTTGTTCAGGGCCCGGTTCAGCAGCACCATCCCCAGTTCGTCCGCTCCGGAAAAACTCCGGAACTTGTACCGGAAGGCCGGGTCGGCGAAATTTTCCAGGTCCGCCGCATCTTTGTGGGCCTCGGAATAGGGGGCGGAATCGTCCCGTCCGATGAGGAAATAGTCCATTTTCCCTGCTTCCAGGCCCCGGGTAAGCCCTTTCAGCACAAACAGGTTCTTCCCCCGGCGTTCCAGTACATCCCGGCGGATATCCAGAGGCAGATTCTGTTCCACCTGGTTCAGTTCGTTTTTCTCCTTCCGGGTGAGGATCCCCAGCCGCTTTTTGTCCCGGAGCTGTCCCCACCGGAAAATCTGAGGGCCATACTGGGCATAATAGGCCGGTTCCGCCGGAGCGCTGCTCCACTTGGGGGAGCGCATCACCGTGGCAAAGCCGTAAAGGGGCACTCCCGGGTGCCGCTTTTTGAAGGCCAGCAGAGCATTGGCCCTTTGGGCCAGCACCGCCGGATCCAGTTCATGGGTCCGGGAAGGCACCAGGCCCCCGTAAATGAGACTGTCCGTGGACACCACTGCTCCTGCCGCTCCCCGGGCTTCCTGGTCCAGCCATTGGGCCAGCTTGTCCGGGTCCCCGTTCTGCCGGTCGCTGGCCAGGAACTTCTCCGGCGGGGTCACCACCTGGACCCCTGCCTTCCGGAAGCTGTCCACCGTATAGGCCAGGGACACGGGACGGTTGTCCAGGGGAATGAAAAGGATTTTCTCCGCTGCCGCCGGTGCACAAACACCCATCAGCAGCACAACAAAAGCGCCAAAACGTTTACACCAGCCCAAGGCTGCACCTCTTTTCCTAATTCATCCACCTGGCCGCCAGATCCAGGATTTTGGCTATGGTCTGGAGCTGGCCCTGGTATTTGCTGATTTCCTGCTGGATGGCGGCATCTCCCTGGCCGTTCTGGGCAGCCTGGGCCAATTGGTCCAGTTTGGCCAGGATCTCATCCTGGTGGTCCACCAGTGTCCTTACCACTTTGCCTACAAGGGGGCTGTTCAGGGCCTTCTGGAGGGCCTGACGCTGCTGTTCCAGGGTTTCCGGGCTGGTGGTGCCGGGCCCCTGGACGGCGGGCGGCAATACGGTGCCCTGGCTGCCGGCACTTTTCCGTCGGACGGCTCCCTGTGTCCCACTGCCCCCTGCTGGCTCATCACTGCCAGTGGCTTCCTGGACCTTGTCCCGGACCGCTTCATAGAGGGGAACCAGGGGGGTGTCTTCCAGCCCCTGAGCCGCCTGGAGCACGGCTCCGGCCACTCCTGCCGCCTGTTTCGGCTGTTTGGTCCGGGGATTTTTCTGGAGGATCTTCCCGTAATACCCTTTCAGGTTGGTAATTTCCACCAGCTGCCAGTCCCCTTTTTCATTTTTCTGCATGTGGAGCACCAGGGTATCCGTGCCCACCGCCGGATTATCCAGCTGGACGTTCACCAGGGCGTCCTGGGGATAGCTGGCCCCGGGCTGGATGTCCTTCACCTTCAGGGCATTCCAGTCCACTGGCAGCACCTTGTCCGGGTGGGTCTTCCGGTAGGAATCGGTCCAGTCCCCGGTCAGGACGGCATTGTGGATCAATTCCTCCAGGTGCCGGGTGATTTCGTCCTTTTCCCCTTCGGTGTAACCGTCCTCCACGTCATTTTCCCCCTGGGCGGCCAGCAGGGCATCATACCCCTTGTCTACCACTTTCGTCAGGTCCGTATGGTCCTGGAAGGTAACGATATCGTGCTTGTTCACTGATTCCCGGATCAGTTTCACCGCATACTGGGGGGTGCGGATATAGTACAGGAAGTACCAGCCGGAAACGGCCCCGATCAGCACCGCCAGGGCCGTCCCCAGGGCAATTTTTTTCTTTTTCCGGCGCCGGGCCTGTGCCTGCTCCTGTTCTGTTTGCCGGGGATCCGGCGAAGGATTCCCGGCAGTCTGCTGTTCTGTCATGATTTATCGGTCCTTCAAATACAGCTCCTCGAACAACTTCTTCCCGGTTTCCGTCTTGTACAGCCGCTGATACAGGGCTTCGTCCTGCTGCCGGTTATCTCCGTCTTCGTAGGGGTTCACCAGCATATCCGCTTCCGCCAGGATCTGGGCGTCCAGGCCGTCGATGCTGGCATAGGTATGATGATGGCCGATGAGCCACTTGATCCGTTCTGCGTCTTCTCCGGTGATGCCGGCGTCTGCCAGGATGGGCTGGGCAATGTCCGGGCCCAGTTCTTCCTGGATCTTCCCGGTGCAGTGGCCGTACCGGCGTTCTCCTTCGTGGATGCCGATATCATGGAGATAGGCGGCGGCTTCCAGCCGGAACAGGGTCCGGGGATCCAGCCCCTCCCCCAGCCCGATCAGCCGGGCAAAGGCATGGACTTTCAAAAGATGATGGATCCGCCGGGGATCCCCTGCATCATAGGCAATGGCAGCCCGGGCGATTTTTTCCAATGGTTCCATAAATGATCACGACCTTTCTGATAGGGATATTATAGGGGAAGAAGGGGGAAAAAGAAAGGGGCTGTTGCCCGTGCAACAGCCCTTTTGCTTTTTCAATTATTTATGTTCCCAGATATCCACACGGCGGTTGTCGGCTTTGCCGGCTTCGGTGGCGTTGCTGGACGCAGGGTTGTTTTCGCCCTTGTAGTTCAGCTGCATACGGGAAGCAGCCACACCGTTGTCGTTGGCGTATTTGGCCACGTTCAGCACACGGCGTTTGGACAGGTCTTCGTTGTAGGCGTTGGAAGCATCGGAGTCGGTGTTCCCTACCAGTTTGAAGGTGGAATCCGGATGAGCCTTGGCTACGGCTACAAAGTTGGCCAGTTTGGCAGCTTCGGAAGCCTTCGGGGTATCCACATCAGAATCGAAGTGGATGCTGTCCAGATAGTAGTCATTGTACACATGAGCCGGAGCAACCGGTTCAGCCACCGTCGGTGCCACCGGTTCTTCCACAGGTGCCGGAGCCGCTTTCTTGTGGCCGCCGAACCGATAGGACAGGCCTACCAGGAAGCCACGGTATTTGATGTTGTTGTCATCGTTCAGCTTGGTATCCACATACCGGTAGCCGGCATTCAGATCCCAGTTGTCAGCAAAGGTGTATGCCAAGCCGGCATCCCACTGGCTGGTCTTCTTGGTGCCCAGGGCGCCTTCTGCATAGAAAGCCAGGTTCTTGGCCAGGTCGTATTTGGTCCGTACACCGAACTGAGCCACGTTGTTGATCACGCTGTCAGCGCTGCCGGTGTGTGCCCCATGGTAGCTGCCGTCAAAGTCGTTGTTGATCCGGTTCCAGCCGCCGAACAGAGCCCAGTTCTTGCCAAGGCTGTATACCAGGTTCACTTCGTTCTGGTCACCGTCGGTCTTGAAATCTCCGGCTTTGGTCTTCAGGCCCCGATAGTTGTATTCCAGAGCCCATTTGTCGGAAATCCCATAACCCAGGCCACCGTCAAAGTTCCATTTGGTGCTGGATTCATTCCCGTCGAATTTGGCTTTGGGAGCCCAGGCCCCTGCGTTCAGCTGCCATTCTCCCTGATCCCAGCTGGTCTGGGGAGCTGCAAAACCCATGGAAGCAACGGAAGCCAGTACAGCCAGCGTCACTGCAAATGCTTTCTTCTGCATTGAAGATTCCTTCTTCCCGTTCAATTTTTTCCATATAAAAAGTACTGGACTGACCAGTCACTTTACAATTCATATTTTATACCTTTCTGGATGAAGAGATTATGAATGGTTTGTGACATAAATGTGAAAATGGGGCTGTTGCACAGGCAACAGCCCCTAGTCGGGAGTCAGGAGTCTGAAGTCGGAAGCCTCAGGACAGGATCCGTCTGGCTGGACGGATCCTTTTGATTCTGTAGAACCAGAATCAAAATCAATCTGAGAGATCATTTCGTCCAAAGGTTCTACACATTCAAAAAATTTGCCTGCAAATTTAACCTTCGGCTCCAGACTTCAGACTCCAGACTTGAGCCGCTATGCGGCTCTACAGCTAGGAGGTGTTGCACCTAACGTGCAACACCTCCTTTTCACATATCCTTCCCCGGCTTCAGGCCGCTTCCGTCGTTGTTCTGGAGGAGGCTGAAGCTTTCCACGGACTGTTTGAAGGCCCGGAGTTTCAGGTCGTAGTTGATGGTGTCGTCAGTCTGGTACCGGATCTGGTACCCGTTGCCCTGGGCGTTCATCAGATAGGTGTTCACCACAAAGACCTTTTTCAGGTCCCCGCTGTCGGTGCATTCCGCCATGCTCCCGTTGAGGGTGCCCACGGAAATGGGTTCGTGGCGCAGGATGGTGATGTTGGGCGTATACCGGGTCACCTTCTGGATGAAGGCATTTTCCGCTTCCTTCAGCCCTTCGGGGGTGGAATTCCCCAGTTCCGCAAAGGTGTCATCGGAAAATTCCCGGACCATCATCCCGTCGGTGTGGACGCTGCTCAGAGACCGTCCGAACAGCACATTGTCCGCCCGGAGGGTGTACATCCGCCAGCCGCTGGGAATCTCCATTTCATAGCCCATGCCGGGCACGGTCAAAAGATTCACGTCAGTGTACTTCACCCGGCTGAGCGTCAGGCCGGAACACAGGGACTGGAGGGCGGACCGGGCCGCCGCTTCCAGGTTTTCCGGCGCGCTTACGTTCACCACCAGCAGCACGTTCTTTTCCGGTTGGTAGGCCCGGCCGATCAGAAAGGGCCGATGGGTCCGCAGCTTGTCTTCCGGCACCGCCACATAGGTGTAGCTGTCCAGTTCCTTCTTTTTATCCTTTTTGGGTTCCGGTTCCCCGGAAGTGCTCCGATACTTTCGGAGCTTTTCTCCCAAAATCCCGTCCAGGGCCGGCTGGCTGCCGAAATTCCGGGAGCTGCCGTCATCCTGGATGGTGTCGTTTTCCTGGTCCTGGATCTTCCCCAGGAACTTCTTGAAATCTTTCTTCTGCTCCGTGGAGTACTGCTTCATGGGGACGGACACGAAACTGGGCAGGGTGTACAGATCCGCACTGACCAGGAAATCCTTCCCCACGGTGAAGCGGATCCCCGTGGAGGTATGGTAAATCTCTTTGCTGCCGGGAGGCACCGTCAGGGTATAGCCTCCGCTGGCAGGTTTGTAGGTGTTTTTGGGTGCTGCCGCTCCGGCCTCCCCGGCCTGGAACAGACCCAGGCACAGGAGAGCCGCAGCCAGCCCCCATCGTTTCAGTTTATTCATGCTCTGCAGTTACTTCCCTAATTTTTCTTTCAGATAGGCATCCATTTCCAGGGCGGCCTTCTTGCCGGCCCCCATGGCGGAAATAACGGTGGCTGCCCCGGTGACGATGTCCCCGCCGGCAAAGACTCCCGGGATGGAGGTTTCTTCCTTTTCATCCACGGTAATGAGCCCCTTCCGGTTGGTCACCAGATCCGGAGTGGTGTGTTTCAGCAGGGGGTTGGGGCCCTGGCCGATGGCCATCACCACCATGTCCACATCGAACACATGGTTGGAGCCGGGGATCTCCACCGGGCTCCGGCGGCCGGAGGCATCCGGTTCCCCCAGCTGGGTCCGGACACATTCCATGCCGGTGACCCAGCCATCTTCGTTCCCCAGGATCTTTACCGGGTTGTTCAGCATGTGGAGTTCAATGCCTTCCGCCTTGGCATGTTCGATTTCTTCCTTCCGGGCGGGCATTTCCGCTTCGCTCCGGCGGTACACCACGTAGACGTTTTCCGCCCCCAGCCGTTTGGCGGTCCGGGCGGCATCCATGGCCACGTTGCCGGCCCCCACCACAGCCACGTTCTTCCCTACATACACGGGAGTGGCCATTTTCGGGAACTTCCAGGCCCCCATCAGGTTCACCCGGGTAAGGAATTCATTGGCGGCGTACACCCCGTTGAGGGCTTCTCCGGGGATCCGCATAAAGTGAGGCAGCCCGGCGCCGGTACCCACGTACACAGCCTGGAACCCTTCTTCACCCAACAGTTCGTGGAGGGTAAAGGTGCGGCCGATCACCACGTCAGTCATGATCTTCACGCCCAATACCTTCAGCTGTTCGATTTCGTGCTGGACGATGGCTTTGGGCAGACGGAATTCAGGGATGCCGTACATGAGCACCCCGCCCACTTTGTGGAGGGCTTCGAACAGGGTCACGTCATAGCCCATTTTGGCCAGATCCCCGGCAGCGGTGAGACAGGAGGGACCCCCGCCCACTACAGCCACTTTGATGCCGTTCTTGGGAGCCAGGCCTTCTTTCACCATATCTGTCCCGTTTTCCCGGGCCCGGTCCGCCACGAACCGTTCCAGACGGCCGATGGCCACCGGTTCTCCCTTGATGCCCAGGATACAGTGTTTTTCGCACTGGTTTTCCTGGGGGCACACCCGGCCGCACACGGCAGGCAGGGAGTTCTTGTTCTTCAGGATGTGGATGGCGCCGTCAAAATCCTTTTCCGTCAGGGCATGGATGAACTGGGGAATGTCCACGTTCACCGGGCACCCCTTCACGCACTGGGGATTCTTGCAGTTCAGGCAACGCTGGGCTTCATCCACTGCCGTGTCTTCCGGATAGCCCAGGGCCACTTCCTCGAAATTATGGTTCCGTACATCAGCCGGCTGTTCCGGCATGGGATTTCTCATTCCTCCACGCATCTGCAATGCCCCCCGCAACTGTATTCTACTGCTTCCTGGTCCTTGTACATCTTGGAACGCTGCATCAGATTCTTGAAGTCCACCTGATGGGCATCGAATTCCGGCCCGTCACAGCAGGTGAACTTGCTTTCATTGCCCACCTGCACCCGGCAGCCGCCGCACATGCCGGTGCCGTCCACCATAAGGCAGCTGAGGCTGGCGGTGGTCTTCACGTTGTAAGGCCGGGTGACCTTGGCCACATTCATCATCATGATGATGGGGCCGATGGCCACCACCAGATCCGGATGGTTCCCTGCTTCCAGCATTTTCCGGAGGGGATCGGTAACAAAGCCCTTGATGCCTTCGGACCCGTCGTCGGTGGTGATGATCACTTCATCGCTGATCTTTTCCATCCGGTCCCGCCACAGGATCAGGTCCTTGTGACGGCCCCCGATGATGGTGATCACCTTGTTGCCCAGTTCGTGATAGGCCCGGGCGATGGGATGGACCGGCGCCACGCCGATGCCCCCGCAGACCATGACCACAGTACCGAATTTGCCCATTTCAGAAGGCTGGCCCAGAGGTCCCAGGATGTGCTGGATGTCGTCTCCCTGGGCGAAATCTTCACACAGGTGCCGGGTGGTGTTCCCCACCGCCTGGACCATCAGGGTGATGGAGCCTTTTTCCCGGTCGAAATCGCCGATGGTCAGAGGGATCCGTTCGCTGGTTTCATCCACCAGTACCATGACGAACTGTCCCGGTTTGCATTTGTGCGCAATGAGAGGCGCATCCACTTCAAATTCCCAGACTGCAGGTGCCAGCTGCAGTTTTTTCAAGATCTTTGCCACACCAAACACTCCTTTATTGTCGTTTTTCATTCATCGTGAGTCGTTATGGAAGGAACCCGTGCCCGGGTTCCTGTGAAAAGGGACGCAGCTGCCGCTGCTAACCCACCACCAGCCTGACGGCTGGTCCCCAGCTACGGCATAAGCGACCTCGCTATCCGCTGAAGCGGATGCTCCCTGCTTACGCCCTTGTAAAGGGCGGATAGACACCCGGGCCTGTCTTTCAGGGACGGAGCCACACAGGTTATACTGGTAAAGGGCGGATAGACAATCATGCCTGCGCCTTACTGTTTCGGTACTGGGGCGTAAGCCCCACGTACCATATATCCGCCCTTTTCAAGGGCGGGGGTATCCATGCGCAGCATGGGTGGTGGGTTAGCAGCCCCTGGCTGCGTTTTCCTTCACAGGAACCCGCTCCTGCGGGTTCCCTCCACCGTTCACTCTGCACTGGCTGTCATTTCCTTCAGACACTGTCCCACTTCCGCGGTGACTTTTTCCAGGTCGATGGTGGTCAGTTCTCCTTTGCGCAGCAGGATGTTCCCGTCCACCAGCACCGTGTCCACGTCCGCGGAGGACCCGGCGTACACCAGAAGGGACGTGCGGTCGTGCCGGGGGTACCAGGCCGGGGAGGCCATGTTGTAGAGCACCACATCCGCCTTCTGGCCCACTTCCAGTTTCCCCAGGTTTTTCAGGCCCACAGCTTCCGCCCCCATCCAGGTGCCCATGGCAAGGGCCTGGGAAGCCGGTACCGCCTTGGGATCCCCGGACTGGGTCTTGGCCAGCATGGCCGCCAGCCGGACTTCTTCCAGCATGTCCAGATTGTTGTTGCTGCTGGCCCCGTCGGTGCCCAGGCCTACGGTGATGCCCTTTTCCAGCATCCGGGCCACAGGAGCGATGCCGCTGGCCAGTTTCAGGTTGCTCTGAGGGTTGTGGGCCACCCGGACCCCGTGCCGGGCCATAATGTCCATATCCTCCTCATCCACATGGACACAGTGGGCCGCCAGGGTCCCTCCGTCGAACATCCCCAGTTCTTCCATCAGGGCAATGGGGCTCTTGCCGTACTGTTTCCGGCAGTCCGCCACTTCCCCGGCGGTTTCCGAAAGATGCATGTGGATCTCCGCTCCCAGTTCCCGGGCCCGGGCGATGACGGATTTCAGATAATCCGGGCTGCAGGTGTAGGGGGCATGAGGACCGAACATCACGGTGATCCGGCCGTTCTGGGCCCCGTTCCAGGTCTTGTACAGCTGCGTGTTCTCCTCCAGACGGGCTGCCCCGTCTGCCACGCTGCTGCCGGTGAGACCCCGGGACAGCACTGCCCGGATGCCGCTGTCCGCTGCAGCCTTGGCAGTTTCTTCCATAAAGAAATACATGTCGGCGAAACAGGTGGTGCCGGTGCGGATCATTTCCGCGATCCCCAACAGGCTCCCCCAGTACACCGCCCGGCCGTCCAGTCTGGCTTCCAGGGGCCAGATCCGGTTCTGGAGCCAGTCCATCAGGGCCATGTCGTCGGCATAGCTGCGGAACAGGGTCATGGCCACATGGGTATGGGCGTTCACCCACCCGGGCACCGCCAGGTGGTTCCGTCCGTCGATTACTTCCCGGCCTGCCACCGGTTCTGTGCCCACATACCCGATGGTGCTGCCGTTGATCCCGATGTTGAACAGGGTCCCGTCCCCGGGATCTGTCAGTTCCACATTCTGCAATACGATATCATATACCATGTCCAGCGTCATTCCTCCTTTTTGTCCCCGCCGAAAGCCTCCAGCCGGAAGCCCCCGTATTCCTGCAGGGCCTGGGCACAATGGCAGCTGTGGGTCAGAGGCCCGTCATCCTGCACATAGGCTTCGATCACGGACAGGATCTGCTTTCCCAGCTTCTCCATGGCTTCCGTCACTTCTTCGTGGGACAGGGCCCGGGCCGCCAGCCCGGAACCCATATTGGTGACCACGGAACAGTTGGCGTAGCAGATTTCCGCTTCCCGGGCCAGCACCGCTTCCGGCATATTGGTCATCCCGGCCACGTCCCCGCCCATGGCTCCATACATCCGCACTTCCGCCGCCGTTTCGTACCGGGGCCCTTCCGTCACCACATAGGTCCCCTGTTTGCTGTGCCGGAGCCCCAGTTTCACCAGGCAGCGGATCAGCCGTTCCCGGAGAGCCGGGCAGTAGGGCTGGGCGAAATCCACATGGGCCACCTGACCGTTCTCCCCGTTGAAGAAGGTGTTCACCCGGCTTTTGGTAAAGTCCAGGATCTGGGTGGTGGCCACAAAAGTCCCCGGAGGCAGTCCCCGGTTCAGGGACCCCACCGCCGTAAAGGACAGGATCTCCGTGACTCCCAGCTTCTTCAGGGCGAAAATGTTGGCCCGGTAGTTGATCTTGTGGGGCGGGACACTGTGGTCCAGGCCGTGCCGGGCCAGGAAATAGATTTCATGGCCGGCGGCGGTCCCCTTCAGGCAGTGAGCCTGGCCGAAGGGCGTATCCACCGTTAAGGCGGTGAGCCGGCCGAAGGAGGACGCATCCTCCACCCCGGTGCCGCCGATGATGCCGATTTTCCGCAATTGGAATCACCTCGCTCAGTTTGATGGTTCAACAAAGGAAAGCAGGTCTCCCAGGGACCGGATCACATGATCCGGCTGGATGAACCGGTCGAAGAATTCCTGCCGGAAGGAGGTCCAGCCCACCTTCACCGTCTGGCAGCCGGCTTTGTGGCCGCTGACCAGGTCATAGGGGCTGTCTCCCACACAGAGGCAGTCCTCTCCGGCAAGGCCCAGCAGTTCCAGGCCCTTTTCCATAGGTTCCGGGTCCGGCTTGTGGGCGCTGCATTCCTGGCACCCGATGATGCCGTCGATGCAGTCTTCCAGCCCCAGGCACCGGAGCCCCCTAAGGCAGCTGGCTTTGAACTTGCTGGTGACGATGGCCATGGGGATCCCGGCCCGGCGCAGGGCAGTGAGCCCTTCCTTCACTCCGGGAAAGGGCTGGATCATGGCGTCGTGCCAGGCGGTGTTGTACTGGCGGTAATAAGCCACCATCCGGTCCATCTCTTCCGGATCGGTGCAGCCGGTGATCCCGGCCAGGCCATCCCGGAGAGGCAGGCCGAAGGTGTTGATGATGGTCTGGTCATCCACCTGATTCCCTGGGACGAAATGGTCCAGGGTCTGGTGGAAGGTGGCCAGGATCAGGGGCGTGGTGTTGGCCAGCGTCCCGTCAAAGTCAAATAAAATTCCCCGTGCAGCCACAGAAAGCCTCCTTCGAACATACTACAACGGTCATTTTACCATGAATCGACAGAAAATTAAAGGATTTTAAAAAGGGGCCGCCGCACTCGCGGCAGCCCCGTCAATGGTCAATGGTCAATGGCCGAAGGAAGCCAAATGCTGAAGCATTCGGCGCAGAACATACGGCCCGCCCTTCTTCCCTGGCGGGCAAAAGGAAACGGCGCCGAAAATGGCGGCGCCTAACCCACCACCAGCCTTACGGCTGGTCCCCCGCCCTTGTAAAGGGCGGATATGGCGCATCGGGCTGAAGCCCTGATGCAAAAAAGTCATGGATTTCAGGCGCCAGCGTATATTGCCTCCTGCAGGACCAAGACTGCAGGACTCAAACCATCATTCCGCTTATATATCCGCCCTTTTCAAAGGAGAGATCGCCGCGCGGGCCCAAGACTGCAGGACTCAAACTATTATTCTGCTTATATATCCGCCCTTTTCAAGGGCGGGGGACCGCTGCGCTTGCACAGTGGTGGTGGGTTAGCAGCGTCAGCTGCATTTCCCATCAAAGGAACCTGCCGCCGCAGGTTCCTTCCTTTGGCTGCAGACTGATGCCTAGTGACTGTCAGCTGCTCCCTCCGTGCAGAAGTACCGGTACGGGCACCACTGGCACCCCTCTTTCCTGGCGGGGAACTGTTCTTCTTTGTCCCAGGTCAGCAGATTTTCCAGAAGGTTCTTCAGCTTTTCTTCTTCCCTGGCCCGGTCCTTCAGTTCCCAGCTGCTGCAGTCCTTCAGGAAATGGAGCCTGGCCCAGGCCACTTTCTGTCCCGGGTACAGGGTTTCCGCCGCCAGGGCGTAGATGGTCAGCTGCCGGGTGTACCCCTGCTTTTCTTCCCCGTCCGCCGGGGGATGGCCGGTTTTGTAGTCCACGATCCCCAGCTGTCCCTCCGGCAGGGTCACCAGCCGGTCGATGCTCCCCTGGAAGGTCACTTTCCCCGCTTCCAGGGGGAACAGTTCCAGTTCGAAATCCCGTTCCGCCTGGGCGGGCAGGCCGGCGATTTCCTGGAACAAGGGGCTGGCACAGTATTTTTCCACCAGTTTCCGCCCTTCCCGGAGGAACACCTGCTTTTCTTCCTCCGTCCGGTCCAGCAGGACCAGGGCTTCTTCCAGGGCCTCCTTTTCCGGTTCTTCCTGGAGCAGTTCCAGCACCCGGTGCACATAGGTCCCCAGGTCGATGGCGGAAATCCGGCTGGTACCGGTGCCCACCGTATCCGGGTCCTGCCCCGGCATGTGCTGGAAATAATGGTAATAGAAGCTCCGGGGACAGTTGTCGTATTCCAGCAGGGCGCTGGCGGACAGTTCCAGGTTCCGGGGCACGGTCACCGGACGGATCCGGTCATAGACTGCCGGATCCAGGACGAAGGTTTCCCCTTCCCCGGCCTGTTGGGTTTCCTCTGCCTCCAGGATTTCCGCCACATCCAGCAGCTCCCAGTCCATCTGGTCCCCGTGAGGACCGCCAGGGGCGAACACCCGCTGGAGGGACTGGCCCCATTTTTCCTTGTCCGGGTCCGGAGCCTTGCTGTTTTCTTTGGTTTCGTCCACATTCACCAAATACAGGTATTTTTCCGCCCGGGTCATGGCCACGTACAGCTGCCGGTGCTTTTCCGCCCGTTCCAGCCGGTGTTTTTCCCCTTTCAGCCGGGTGTATACGGACGTTTCCGCCAGGTTCCCGTCCCCCGGATCCACCCTGACCCCGAATCCCTGGCCGGGGAGGAACTGGATCCCCAGATGGTCCGAAGGATCCTTTTTGGACAGATCCGGCAGGAACACCGCCGGGAATTCCAGTCCCTTGGACTTGTGGATGGTCATGATCTTCACCGCCTCCGGATCTTCCTCCTGGTTGGCGGCGCTTTCCCGGGCGGACAGCTGGCGCATAAGATCCAGACGGTCCAGGAAATCCCGGGCCGTGAACCCTTCTTCCATGGCCGCCTTCACCCCCAGAGCCCGGAGCTTCCGGAAGTTGGCCAGTTTTTCCCGTCCGCCCCGCTGGGCCAGCAGGGTGGGTTCCACGGCAAAGGCTTCCTGGAAGCCATCCATCAGTTCCGGCAGGGACTGGAACAGGGCGGTCCGGTGCAGGGTCTCCAGCTTCCGGGACAGGGTCACGAAGGGTTCTTCCAGGCTCTGTTCCAGGCTTTCCCACAGGCTCAGTTCCGGCCAGGGCTTCAGGAGATCCGTCATCTGCCGGTCGCTGATCCCGCAGAAGGGGGACCGGAGGAACCCGGCCAGGGCCCAGTCCTTCCGGGTGTTCAGCAGGAAGGTGAGCAGGTTGATCCAGTCCACCACTTCCTGCCGGTCGTAGAACCCCTTCCCGTCACTGACCTGGGATTTGATTCCCAGGGCGGTGAGGGCTTCCTCATACTGCCGGGACAGGTGGATGGCGGGCAGCAGGATGGCCATCTGGCCGTAGGGGAGCCCGGTATCCTCCCGGAGCTGCCGGATGGCCTGGGCCACATACCGGCCTTCTGCCTGCTGGCATTCCTCCAGGGTGCAGTCCCCCTTCTTCAGCACCGCAAAAACAGGATTCCGGGACGAGGGCTGATGGGGATGGAGGGGCTGGGCGGTCACATCGGACTGGCTGTCGGTGCCCAGAAGGTCGTCAAACAGGGTGTTGCAGGCCCCGATGATCTCCGGAGCCGACCGGAAGTTGTCGTCCATGACAATGTTGTTCCCGCCGGTCTTTCCGATGGCGTCCCGGACCTGACGGAACACGCTTACATCCGCCCCCCGGAACCGGTAGATGGACTGCTTGGCGTCCCCCACCACAAACAGGTTCCGGCCCTGGAGGCTCTGGCTGCTGCCTCCGCTGAGGAGATACACCAGTTTCTTCTGTTCTTCGTTGGTGTCCTGGAATTCGTCCACCATCACATACTTGAACCGGCTCTTGTACCGGAGCAGTACATTGGGCCGTTTTTCCAGAAGGTCCACCGCCTTGGCGGACAGGTACCCGAAACTGTACATTTCTTTGGCTTCCGCCGTATCCAGCAGGGTCTGGCGGAACCGGCCAAGGACGGTTTCCCAGTTCCGGGCCTGCTCCGCCCCCAGTGCATCCAGGGACAGCACCTGGAGCCGGTCCAGGGCGGCTTTGGCCTCCTTCACCAGGTCTTTCACCTTCCCGGCGGCGGAAACGGGCTTTAAGGCAGCGGCGGCCCTGTCATAGCACCCCTCAGCGATCCACTGGTGGATCTCTTCCCGCTGGCCGGCCAGGACTTCCAGCTTTTCCCGGCCTTTGGGGCCTGCCTGGTCCCGGGCTTCCAGCAGGGTATCCAGGGCCCCTTCTGCAGCGATCTTCCCCTCTTCTTCCCCTGCCAGGCTGGCTTCATAGGGGGCGGCCAGCCCTCCCGGCAGCGCCAGGATGGCCGGGAGATCATCGATGAGGGCGGTCAGGATCCCCGCCAGACGGTCCGCCGGGTACAGGTCCAACAGGGCCGCCACATCCCCGGCCTGCTGCTGGATTTCCTTCTGGATAAAGGCCTGGGCGGTTTCTTCCCGGAAGGCCCGGATCTGGTATTCTTCCCTGACGGCGAAATCGGGATCCAGGCCGGCTTCCACCGGATTCTCCCGGAGTACCTGGGAACAGAAGCTGTCGATGGTGGTAATGGGGGCCCGGTCCGCCAGCTGGAGCTGTTCCTGCCAGTAGGCCTTTTCTTCCGGATCCAGGGTCTCCGTCAGCCGTTCCAGGATCCCTTTCCGCACCCGTTCCTGCATTTCCCGGGCGGCTTTCCGGGTGAAGGTGATGGCCAGGATTTCCTGGGCAGTGGCCTTCCGTTCCTGGAGGATCTTCAAAAACCGTTCCACCAGCACCCGGGTCTTCCCGGACCCGGCCCCGGCGGATACGGACACGTTCCGGTCCAGGGTGGAGATGGCTTCCTGCTGCTGTGGGGTAAAACTGGCCATGGTATCACTCCTCTTCCTTTTCGATCTCAGTTCTGTGGGGGTTCTCCCCGATCCGGCACAGGTCCCGGGCCGGGCACCAGGCCGGGCATTTTCCTGCAGGCCGGGCAGGGAAACGGCCCTCTCTCATATCCCCCACCGCCTGGTCCACCGCCTTTTGGGCGGCTTCCAGAGCCTGTTTCATTTCCGGAGAACGGGCTTTGGCCATCCAGGGGAAGGCGGTCTTTGCAGCCTTGTCCCAGGCCCCACCCTTCCGGTCCCCGCTGCGCAGGTGCACATAGCCGGCCCCCAGGATCTGCTCTTTGGGCACTTTTCCCAGACTTTCCAAAGCTTCCAGGTACAGAGGCAGCTGCACCGCCTTTCCCTGGAGGATGTCCTGGCCGGAAGGGGGTGTGCCGGTTTTGTAATCCAGCAGGGTCCAGTTCTTTCCATTGGTGTCGATCCGGTCGATCTGGCCGGAAAAGTACACCTTTTCCCCGTCGATGGTTTTCACCAGAGCCGGCCAGGGGCTGTGCTCCCGTCCAAAGCTCCATTCCACCCGGCCGGGCTTCAGGCCCAGCAGGTCGGCGGCTTCATATTCCATTTCCTTTCGGAGCCAGGCCTTCAGCCATTTCCCGTACCGGTCCCGGAGATGATCCAGAAGAGGACTGTCAGGGATCTTCCCTTCCAGGCAGAGCTTGTGGAACATGTCCCGATAAACCCCATCCAGTTCCTGTTCCAGGGCTTTTCGGTCCAGTCCGGCCAGGCCCTTTCCCAGATGGTTCCCCAGAAAAGCCGCCAGGGTCCGGTGGATCAGGTCCCCCACCACATCCGGCGCAGGGAAGGCCCCCTGTTCCACCCAGGGTTCCAGCTTCCACACCTGGCTCACCAAGGCGGCAAAAGGACACTGGAGATATCCCTCCAGGCTGGAGGCGGACAGATGGAGGGGCCGCTTCACCACCCCGGGCACCGTACCGTTCCAGGGGCTGTCCGTCTCTTCCCACCGGCGCTGTTCCGTCCGGGACCGTTCCAAAAAGTCCGGTCCGGCGGCTTCCAGCAGGAAGGCCTTCTCCCGGGGGGCCAGATGGGGCTGTTCCCCCAGGAAATCCGCCAGTTGGGCCGCACTGGCACACCGGTCCGGGGTGTTTTCATAGACCGTCACCGGCAGGGCCTCTGTCCCGAAGAAATGGTCCAGTTCAGTGATGTAGGGACTGGGGCCCCCTTCCTCATCCCGGTACCAGCTGAGGTGGAGTTCCCGGCCGGCCAGGGCCACGGCGGACCCGAAAAAGTACCGGTCCGTATCCAGGGCCCGGGCGGTCAGGCTCAGTTCCAGGCCCAGGGCATTCAGTTCTCCCCGTTCCTGGTCGCTGTAGAGCCAGCTTTCCCGTTTCACCGCCGGGAACAGCCCTTCCCGGACACCCAGGATGTACACGTAGGGAAAGGATACCCCCTGGATCTCCCCGGCTTCCAGCACCGGCACCCCCTGAGGTTCCCCGGGGGTCAGGGGCAGTTTGCCCTGGTCCAGGGAATCTTTCCAGAATTTCTGCACCAGGTCCAGACTGATTTCTTCATCTGCTTTTCCCAGCTGTTCCCAGGTCTTCACCAGGCTGTCCAAAGTCTTCCGGACGAAATCCTCCGTTTTGGCCAGCACCTTCACCTGGGCCAGGTCCACCTTCCCCTCCTGGTGGAGTTTTCCCCAGGCCAGGGCCAACTGCCATCCATCCAGTTTTTCTGTAAGGGTGTCCCTCCATTCTTTCGGGGTATGGGAGGTCTGGAGGAAGTCCGTCAGGGTCCAGAAATCCGTATCTACCAGTTCCTTCCGCTGGATATGGGACAGGAGGCTGCCGGCGGTGGGAAAATATTCCTGGGTGTACAGCAGGTCCAGTTTTTCCCGGTCCGTCCGGTACAGCACTTCCATCAGGGGACACCGGAACAGGGCCTGCCATTGGGCCAGGTCCCACTTTTCTTTGGCCGCTGCCAGCAGCTTGGTGAAGAAATCCGTGAGAGGCTGGCTTTTCAGGTCCGCCGCCTGGGGCAGCCGGCAGGGGATCCCGTATTCAGCAAAGGACCGGACCAGCCCCTGGTAATCCGCCAGTTTCCGGACCAGCACCAGGATTTCCTCCGGCTTCACTCCCTGCTGGAGCCGTTCTTTAATGGACGTAAGGGCCAGACGGATTTCCTGTTCCTGGCTTACCCCTTCCCCCAGGTGGATGTGGGGCGCCCCGGTATCCGTCCGGGCTCCCGGCTTCCAGTCCCGGGTCAGGGCAGTCAGGTCTTCCGGCTTTTCTGTCACCGGTTCTTCCTGGACCGGAAGGAATCCGTCCCCCAGCAAATCCCCGTAGATTTTTTCCGTCACCTGGCTCAGTTCCGGCCGTTTGGGATCATAAAACAGGCCCACTTCCACTTCGCAGCAGTGTCCCAGGGCCCGGAGCAGCCGGAGCTGGACCGGGGTGAACTGGTAGAATTCGCTGAAGAAGCATTTTTCCCAGGGCACGGTGCCTCCCTGTTCCAGTACTTCCGCCGCCCGGGCGTATTCCTGGGACAGGTCTTCCAGGCGCCGCTCCCGGACTTTGCTGCTGTACACCAGATACAGCTTGGCCAGGTCCATGTCTTTGTTCCGGAGTGCTCCCTCCCGGTTCCAGTTCAGCAGCACCTGCTGATAAGTGGCCGGGTCCAGATCATCCCGGGAAAATTCGTCGAACAGGGTCAGCAGGCTGTCCCGGAACCCGTCCTTCCCCACCAGGGAGGAAAAGTAGGACAGCTGCCCCTTGAGATAGTCCAGGGTGTCTTCCAGGATCTTTTTCTGGGCAGGCCGGGTGATCCGGGTGAATTCCGTTTCCGCCCGGTTCCACCGGAGAATTTCCCGGGGCAGGGCATCCAGGATGGCAGCCCGGACCGCCCCGGTTTCCCGGACCTTCTGGAAGAAGTACCGGTTGGGCACCAGAAACAGGGCCGCCCCGTAAGGCAGCTCCCGGGCCGCGGCTATGAACCGGTCCCCCATGGATTCCCCCAGCTGGAGGCAGTGAAGGATGTTGGACATGATTGGCTCCTTTCGTATGAAAAGGGGACTGCTGCCTGAGCAGCAGCCCCCGTCAATGGTCAATGGCTGATGGATACCATCTGCCATGGGCAGATGCTTTGGAAAAGAAACGCAGCCTGCGGCTGCTAACCCACCACCGTTGCAGTGCAACGGTCCCCCGCCCTTGAAAAGGGCGGATAACAGGTACGCGTGCTTACGCTCTTTTACGTGTTTTTGCGGCAGTATCGCCAATTATACTCCAATGCCCAGAAGCAATGGACCGAAGGCCCGAGCGTATATCCGCCCTTTACAAGGGCGGGGGACCAGCCGCAAGGCTGGTGGTGGGTTAGGCGCCGCAGTTCACGGCGCCGTCTTCAGACTCCCGACTCCTGACTACGATGAGCTGCTCTGCAGCTCACCGTGGAAACGTCAGTGCGAAGATTCGGATCTCCACCAGCCGGGTCTGGGCATTCCGGACGAAGGCCAGGATCCCCAGGGTGTTCCCGTCGATGGGAGCCAGTTTGGCGCAGTTCAGGTTGTCTCCCAGCACCTTGGAACTGTTCAGGGTCCCCAGGTACTGTCCCTCCCGGGTCCAGAACTTCAAGGTGAACCCGTCGATGACCACCAGATAATGGTCCAGCACCGCCATGTCGATCAGGTTGTAGATGGAATCCTTGTCCGTCTGGATGGGACTGCCGAAGCTCCGGAGAGCCTTGCCCCTGCTGTTGAAAGCTTCCACCATATTCAGGCCGTTGGGCTTGATCCGTCCCCCTCCGAAAATGGTTCCGTCTTTCGTGATCCGCACCTGGGTCAGGCCTCCTGCAAAAGGTTTGGCCCGGTTGTGGAGGAAGGCGGGCTTGTTCTTTTCAAAGGCTCCGTCATGGTACTCCGCCAGGGTGAAATTGTCGTTGCCGTACAGATAGGCCTGTTCCCCACTGGGCAGGAAGGCCACCCGGGTAGCGGTGGTGTTCCCCTTCAGGCTGATGATGTCGTTCCCGTCCCGGAGGGTGTGGAGCCCCTTCTTCACATACACAATGTCCCCGTTCCCGGCAATGTTCACGCTCAGGACCATTTTATCCGGGATGGTGTAGGTGCCCTTTTTCCCGAAGCTCCGGAGAGGGAACAGGCTCCCCTCTTTCCGTTCATAGGCCTGTACCGCCGTGCTGTCCCCGTCCTGGCTCCGGAGGGCCAGATAGAACCGGTTGTCCCGGATCACGAAGCTGAGGATCTTGTCCACATCGTAGCTGGTGATTTCCGGGGTATTGAACCGCTGGAGCTGGAGCCCCATTTTTCCCAGTTCCACCTGGCGCACCGGCTGGGGTTTCAAATGGACGATGCGCATCTCGATGTCCGTCCGGTAATTGTACCCCACCACCCCCAGGATCACCAAAAGGGTCAGTACCAGAAAGGGCAGTTTGGACCGGATCCAGGACCGTTTCTTCTTTTCCTCCGTCATGGACAAAAACAGCCTCCTTTGTTTCATTCCTATCAGTATACCATGGGGCTGTTGCGTGGGCAACAGGAAGGGAGTGACGAAGCCCCCTTCCTGTCAACGGTCAACAGTCAGCGGCCGTTGACGATGGCTTGCCGTCTATCCGGCCATCCATCCCATCACCGCCGCACACAAGATCCGCACCGCACACACGGGCAGCCCTCTTTGGAACAGGGTGGCCGTATCCAGGCCGGCGCCGCAGGGAATGGCCCGGATGCCGGTGGGCAGCAGAAAAGCTCCGTTGAACCCCATCACCGCCGCCATCCAGTAGGGCAGCAGGGGCAGGCCGGCACTCTGGGTGTAGGTGATCACCAGGGGCACCGTCAGGGCCGAAGAGATGGTGATGCTGGACACTTCGGACAGAAAGGCCCCCAAAAGGACGATTCCCGCCACCAAAGGCAGCCCCGGCGCCGGGGCCATTTCCCCCACCCACCGAGCCAGCCGGCCGTTGGCTCCTGAGGCTTCCAGCAGATCCCCCATGGCCAGGCCTCCGGCGAAGAGGATCAGTACGCCCCAGATCATGTGCTGCTGGGCATAGTTCCAGGTAAGCAGGGGCTTTCCATCCTTTCCATTGATAAAGAACAACAGGAACCCCAGGCTCCCGTACAGATAGGCCGGCTGGAGCCCGGGCAGCACAGGGGCATACAAAGGCCGGAGAAAGGACCCTGCCAGGGCCAGGCCGAACAGTCCCAGGCAGATCTTTTCATCCCGGCTCATGGCCCCCAGCCGCCGGCATTCCGCCAGGAAGTATTCCCGGGTGCCCTGGAGCCGGCTCACCGGGTCCTTCTGGAGCAGCTGGACCCCCAGGGTGGCCGCGGTGGCTGTTCCCAGGTAGGGCAGGAAGGCTCCGAACCACCGGGTGAACAGGAATTCCTCTCCGGTGGCCTGCTGGTACAGAGCAGCGGCGATTACGTCCATGGCGCCTCCCACCGGAGTCCCCACCCCTCCCACTACGGAACCGAACACAATGGCGCAGAGGATGGGCCCTGCTGCCGGGTCGCTGCCCCGGTACCCGGCAGCCTTCAGCATGGCCAGGGCCGTAGGGGTGAACACGGCCACCACCACCGCATTGGGCAGCACGATGGAAAACAGGGTGGCCGCCAGGAACCATACGGTGATCTGGCTTTTCATGGAAGGGCCGATAAAGGCCAGGCACCGGAGGGCGATCCGGTGGTCCAGGCCGATTTTTTCCCAGGGGAGGGTCAGCAGGGTGGCGGCAAACAGCAGGACGATGCTGCTGGAAGCGTACTGGGCCAGCAGATGGTCCATGGGCGCCAGGCTTAGAAAGGCATTGGCCACCACCGGCACCAGGGCCGTCACCGTCAGCCCCACTGGCCGGGTGATCCACCAGAAGATCATCCACAGAGACACTCCCAGAGCCCAGGCCCCGCCGGCCCCAAAGGTCCCTGCCAAACCCCACCGGCAGAGCAAAAGCAGCCCGGGCCCCAGCCCCAGGCAGATCCGTTTCTTCATGACCCTTCCCCCTTTTGGTTGATAGGTTCATTATAGCATGGTAAAATGGAAAATATTCTACTATAAAGGAAGCTTTTGCATCTATGGATACTACCCTTTCTCTTTGGGAAGACAAAACTGAAATCACGGTGGAGGAACTGGCGGCCCTGGCCCCGGAACAGGTGTTCCTGGCGGATATCCGGGACCCGGCGGCTTTTGACCGGGGCACGGTGCCCGGTGCCGTGAACCTGAACCCCATGGAACTCCAGGCAGGCAGCGTGGACCTGCCGGAAGACAAACTGATCGTCCTTGTCTGCATGTGGGGAAAAATCAGCCTGGGCCTTGCCGCCAACCTCCGGGACCAGGGCTGGACCGCCGTTTCCCTTCAGGGGGGCTATTCCCTTTGGCTCCAGAAGAAGCTGGAACGGGAGAACGCCCTGGCGGCGGAAGATTCCCAGCGGCTGAAACGGATCGAATCCTCCCTGCGCCGGAAGTACAAACGGCGGATCTCCAGCAAATTCGTCCAGGCCATCTGCGATTATGACATGATCCAGCCTGGAGACAGGATCGCCGTATGCATTTCCGGGGGCAAGGATTCCATGCTCATGGCCAAACTGTTCCAGGACCTGAAGCGCCACAACAAGATCCCCTTTGACCTGGTATTTTTGTGCATGGACCCGGGATACAATGAAATGAACCGAAAGATCATCGAGGAAAACGCCAAACTGCTCCAGGTGCCCCTGACCTTCTTTTCCACCAACATTTTCGAATCCGTGTTCCATGTGGAGGATTCTCCCTGCTACCTGTGCGCCAAAATGCGCCGGGGGTACCTGTATCGGAAGGCCCGGGAGCTGGGGTGCAATAAGATCGCCCTGGGCCACCATTTCGATGACGTAATCGAGACCAATCTTATGAGCATGCTCTATTCCGGCGCCATCCGCACCATGCTCCCCCGGCTGAAAAGCACCAGCTGTCCGGGGATGGAGCTGATCCGGCCCCTGTACTATGTACGGGAAGCCGACATCAAAAGCTGGCGGGACGAAAACGGCCTGTACTTCATCCAGTGCGCCTGCAAGTTCACCGAAACCTGCTCCACCTGCCACACCGACGGCACCACCGATTCCAAACGGCTGGAAGTGAAGAAGCTCATTGCCGCCCTGGCGGAAAAGAATCCCCAGGTCCCCGCCAACATCTTCCACAGCCTGGAAAACGTGAACCTGGACACGGTACTGAAGTACAAGGAAAAAGGAAAGGAACATTCGTTTTTGGAGGAAATGTAAAAAAGGGGGTGCTGCACGTTCTGTGCAACACCCCGGCCTCATGAGCCGCATAGCGGCTCGGTCTCGAGTCTCGAGCCAAATGAAAAATTTGCAGGCAAATTTTTGAACGTGTAAATCGGTACCGTAGGGGCTGCACGCCGGGCAGCCCGCCAAATCATCGATGATCTGCGCATTTTGCGGGGCGCCGGGCCTGCGCCCCCTGCGGTTATACACAATAAGAAGAACCTGGCCAAAGGACAGGTTCTATCCAGTGGCCCGAGACTCATGACTGGAGACCCGAGACCTGAAGAGGAGGCTGCTGCCCATGCAACAGTCTCTTTTTTGTCAGCTGTCAACGGCCGGCTGTCTTCTAATAGTTAATATCCGTATAGACACTGTCATCACACCCATCCGGAACCTCCCCTCTTCCCTACAGCGTCTATATAGAGTATACTTAATGGTAAGATAAGGGAAGGAAAACAACTGTATGGAAATTTTATTTTTAGGTACAGGCCATGCCATCTCCACCCGGTGCTACAACACCTGCTATGTCCTGCGCCAGAATGAACGTTACCTGTTGGTGGACGGGGGCGGCGGCAACGGGATCCTGCGCCAGCTGAAGCGGGCCCGGCTGCCCTGGCAAAAGATCAAGGACATCTTTGTCACCCACCGGCATATGGACCATGTGCTGGGGGTCTTCTGGGTAATCCGGATGATCGTGAAGGCCATGAAACGGGGCACCTATGTGGGAGAAGCCCGGATCTACGGCCACGATGAGGTGATCACCCTGCTCCGGAGCACGGCCCGGCTGCTGCTGGACCCGGGAGACCTGAAATACCTGGACACCCGTCTCCACTTCATCACCGTGGAAGACGGAGAGACCCGGAAGATCCGGGGCTGGGACGTGACCTTTTTCGACATCCATTCCACCAAGGCCAAGCAGTTCGGCTATGTATTGGAAAGCAACGGCCACAAACTGGGCTGCTGCGGGGATGAACCCATGAACGACCACAACTTTACCCGGCTCTCCGGCAGCCAGTGGCTCCTCCATGAAGCCTTCTGCCTGTACCGGGACCGGGACCGGTTCCGTCCCTACGAAAAGCACCATTCCACTGTACGGGAAGCCTGTGAAAACGCCGACCGGCTCCAGGTGCCCAATCTGATCCTGTACCACACCGAAGACAACCACCTGCCCCAGCGGAAAGAGCTGTATACCGCTGAAGGAAAGAACTACTACCGGGGAAATCTGTGGGTGCCGGATGATCTGGAACAAATGAAACTGTGGTAAGAAGAGAGGGAAAGGAGGCCTTCTCATGCAGCACAACAGAAAACACGCTCTGCGCTCCAAAGGACAGAACATCATTGAATACGCCCTGATGCTGGCCATTATCGTAGGCATCGGATTCCTGATCTACAGCCAGAACAACTTCGGCCAGAAAATACAGGCCGTATTCGGGAATGCCAACAACCTGCTGGCCACCGTGGAAAAAGAAAGCGACCCGGCGGTGATCCACGACCGGGGCTATGCAGACGCCATGGCGAAAATGCTGAAGGCAGCCATTGCCAAGGGGACGGTTCAGCTTTCCGAGGGATCCACCGTTGGCATCTATGCCCAGAATGCACCCAACGGCAAGGCTGATGGCTATAACATCAACGGCCTGAAATCCGGAACTGTCACGGTCAACGGAAAAGATTACATAAACAACGGGGCCTTTTACGCCTTATGGAAAGCCGTGGACGGAAGCCACTCCTATACCGGTGCCTCGGTGGCCCAAAAAGACAAAGACTGGTACGGCGTGGAAATCACGAACAATGGCAGCGGCCGTTATACCGTCAAATACAGAGAAGGCAGCGGCTACAGCAATAATGAGAAAGACGGGTTCCGGCCTTCCGACAGCAACAACTACAAGAAAGAAATCTGGAATCCCTGACGAAAGGACCTGACTGTATGCACTATCCCAACATCACAGCCGGTACCTTCCTTTCCCGGCCCAACCGTTTCATCGCCCAGGTGGAGATTGCCGGGAAGGAAGAAACCTGCCATGTGAAGAACACCGGCCGGTGCCGGGAACTGCTGGTCCCCGGTGCCGCCGTGTACCTTACCGCCAGTGACAATCCCAAACGGAAGACCAAATACGACCTGGTGGCCGTGGAAAAAGGCTCCCGGCTCATCAACATGGATTCCCAGGCTCCCAACAAGGTGGTCCAGGAATGGCTGGAACAGGGAGGCCTCCCCGGCCTGACCAAAATCCAGCCCGAATTCCGGTACGACCAGTCCCGGTTCGACTTCTACCTGGAACAGGGGGACAGGAAATCCTTCCTGGAAGTGAAGGGCGTCACCCTGGAAGAAGACGGCGTGGTCCGTTTTCCCGATGCCCCCACCGCCCGGGGTGCCAAGCACCTCCACGAACTGATCCGGGCGGCGGAAGAAGGCTACGGAGCCTATGTGTTCCTGGTGATCCAGATGGCAGATGTGGACCATTTCGAACCCAACCGGAAAACCGACCCGGATTTCGCCCAGGCCCTCCAGGAAGCCCGAAACAAAGGAGTGACCCTCCTGGCCTACGATTGTAACGTAACCCCGGGGACCCTGGAGATCGGGAAGCAGGTGGAGATTGTGTTGTAAAAAAATGTGGGGTGCTGCACAAAACGTGCAGCACCCCACATTTTTTTATTTCTGTCCGATCGCCCGGTTGATGGCATTGACGATGCCCAACAGGGATGCGGTGTTGATATTGGGATGGATGCCCACACCGAAAATGTGGTTTCCGTCCGGTTTCTTCAGTTCGATGTAGGAAATGGCCTTGGAATTGGACCCCTGGCTGATGGCGTGTTCGTGATAGTTGATGAACTCGAACCCGTCCACCCCGATCTTGTTCAGGGCATTGAAGAAGGCATCGATGGGCCCGTTCCCGTTGCCGGTCACGTGCATCACCGTACCGTCGGCCTTCACATCCCCTTCGAAGATGGTGCTGGTATCCTCATCCCCTTCGTGGTTGTCGTACACCTTGTGGGCTCCCAGTTCGAACTTGCCCTTATAGTCCACATACTTTTTGTTGAACAGTTCCACGATCTGGCTGGCGCTCAGTTCGTCCCCGTATTCATCGGCGGCTTCCTTCACCATATGGCCGAATTCCGGATGCATTTCTTTCGGCAGGTAATACCCCACTGCCTGCTGCATTACAAAGGCGGCGCCGCCCTTGCCGGACTGGCTGTTGATCCGGATCACCGGTTCATATTCCCGGTGGATATCCGCCGGGTTGATGGGCAGATAGGGAACTTCCCAGTACCGGCTGTTGGTATCTGCCATGTACTTGAAGCCCTTCCGGATGGCATCCTGATGGGATCCGGAGAAAGCGGTGAAGACCAGTTCCCCGGCGTAGGGATGACGGGGTTCCACTTTCATCTTGGTGACGCTTTCGCAGATCCGTTTGATCCGGTTGATGTGGGAGAAGTCCAGCTGGGGATCCACATTGTGGGTGTACATGTTGAGGGCCAGGGTGACGATGTCCACGTTCCCGGTCCGTTCCCCGTTGCCGAACAGGGTCCCTTCCACCCGGTCCGCACCGGCCATCATGGCCAGTTCCGTGGCGGCCACCCCTTCGCCCCGGTCATTGTGGGGATGGACACTGATAATGGCCCGGTCCCGGTCCTTCAGGTGCCGGATGAAGTATTCAATCTGGTCCGCATAGGTGTTGGGGGTGGACATTTCCACCGTGGAAGGCAGGTTGATGATCACCGGTTTTTCCTTGGTGGCTCCCAGGGTATCCATCACCGCTTCACAGATTTCCACCGCATAGTCGGTTTCCGTGCCGGTGAAGCTTTCGGGAGAATATTCGTACCGGATGTTCATGCCGCTTTTGGCGATTTCCTTTTCCGTCAGTTCCCGGATCAGTTTGGCCCCGTCCACGGCAATCTTGGTGATTCCTTCCATGTCCTTCCGGAACACGATTTTCCGCTGGAGGGTGGAAGTGGAGTTGTAGAAGTGGATGATCACGTTCTTGGCGCCCTTCACCGCTTCAAAGGTCTTTTTGATCAGTTCCGGACGGGCCTGGACCAGGACCTGGATGGTCACGTCATCGGGGATGTAGTTGTCCTCGATCAGGGTCCGGAGGATTTCATATTCCGTATCAGAAGCGGAAGGGAACCCTACTTCGATTTCCTTGAAACCGATCTTCACCAGGGTGGTGAACAGCAGCAGCTTCTCTTCCAGCTGCATGGGGGTCACCAGGGCCTGGTTCCCGTCCCGCAGGTCCACGCTGCACCAGATGGGGGGCTTGGTGATGGTCTTGTCCGGCCAGGTACGGTCCGGCAGGCTGACTCCCTGGAAGGGAATGTACTTTTTAATGGGCTTATGCATAATGAATTCCTCCTTGGATTTTCGAGGCGGTCATAAAAAAATCCCCGCCCCCTGTTTTCTCTAGGGGCGAGGCAAATAATTCCACGCTGTACCACCCTGATTCAGCCAGCCAAAAAGCCGGCCCTTTCACCTCTTACTCAAGCAAGTATAAGGCTAAGGTCTGTAACGGGACCTCCCGTTCCGGACTACTTATCACCCGGACGACTCTGGAACCAGTTATCATTCAGAAGCGAACTATCGACTCCCAGCAAATGTCGACTCTCTGTGAATTCCCTTTCTGATCTTCTTTCCTTCGCAGTCATTGTTGGTTACACTTTTGAACTTGATGGTGCTTATTATAGAGCGTTTTATAATGTCTGTCAACAGTTTTGTGGAAAAATGTTTAAAAAAATAGGTGCTGTTGCATAAGCAACAGCACCCTCCCCATCAATGATGAAACAGCCGTACTCCCGTCATGGCCATGGCGATGTTGTATTTGTCGCAGGTGGCAATTACATTGTCGTCCCGGATGCTGCCGCCGGTCTGGGCGATGTATTCCACCCCGCTCCGGTGGGCCCGTTCAATGTTGTCCCCAAAGGGGAAGAAGGCGTCGGAACCCAGGGCTACCCCGGTGTTCTTGGCAATCCAGGCCTTCCGTTCTTCCCGGGTCATGAGTTCCGGTTTTTCCGTAAAGAAGTTTTCCCATACCCCGTCAGCCAGCACATCTTCCCAGTCGTCAGAAGTGTACACGTCGATGGTGTTGTCCCGGTCCGGTTTCCGGATATCCGCCCGGAAGGGCAGGTTCAGCACCTTGGGGCTCTGGCGCAGCCACCATTTGTCCGCTTTGTCCCCGGCCAGACGGGTGCAGTGGATCCGGGACTGCTGGCCGGCGCCCACGCCGATGGTCTGGCCGTCCTTCACATAGCACACGGAGTTGGACTGGGTGTATTTCAGGGTAATCATGGCGATCAGCAGATCCCGCCGGGCTGCTTCCGGGATTTCCTTGTTCTTCGTAGGCCGGTTCTGGAGCAGGTCTTCCGTAATATGGTCGTTGTTCCGTTTCTGTTCAAAGGTGATGCCGAAAACCTGCTTGGTTTCCAGTTCTTCCGGTTCGTAGGCCGGGTCGATCTGGATCACATTGTATTTGCCCTTTTTCTTGGCGGACAGGATTTCCAGGGCTTCCGGTTCGTACCCGGGCGCAATGACCCCGTCGGACACTTCATGCTGGAGCACCAGGGCGGTGGATTTGTCGCACACGTCGGACAGAGCCACGAAATCCCCGAAAGAACTCATCCGGTCCGCCCCGCGGGCCCGGGCATAGGCACTGGCCAGAGGGGACAGGTCCATGCCTTCCACGCTGTAGATCTTCTTCAGGGTATCCGTCAGGGGCAAGCCCACAGCCGCTCCGGCCGGGCTTACATGTTTGAAGGAAGCAGCTGCCGGCAGACCGGTGGCTCTCCGCAGTTCCCGCACCAGCTGCCAGCTGTTGAAGGCATCCAGGAAGTTGATGTACCCGGGTCTGCCGTTGAGCACCGTAATGGGCAGGTCCGCCCCGCTCTGCATATAGATCCGGGCCGGGATCTGGTTGGGATTGCAGCCATACTTCAGTTTCAGTTCTTTCATGAAAGATTCCTCCTTAAGGTCAAAAGAAAAAGCCGACCCCGGGCCACAGCAGGTGCCCAGACGGTCGGCATTCTACGACCATGCTCCCTGTGGGTAAACCCACTTCCGTCAGTCACATGATCTGTCCGTTTCATTATAGCATTGTCAGCGGGAAATGGTCAAGAAGGGGTCACAGCCCGCAGCCGGGTCCTTCATTCCCCCTTCACCCCCGTCCCGTCGAAGGCCGGGATGAACTGGCTGTCGGCGGAACTGGCTTCCTGGACGAACCCGTCCTCGATGGGACTCTGGAACAGGTAGTCCTCCACTTCCTGGTATTCTTCTTCGGTCAGGGGCCGGCCGATTTCCGGGTACTTTCCCTCTTTGGCCAGGCCGCAGGGCACATACTGGCGCATCAGGCTGAACAGCACCTGGCCCGGGCCGAAATTGGACCCCACCCAGTCGATGATCCGCTTGCTGTCTTCCAAAAGCCCCGGCAGGATCATGTGCCGGATGATCACCCCTTTTTTCAGGAGCCCGGTTCCCTCATCCATTTCGTAAGGCCCGGTCTGCCGGAACATTTCCCGAATGGCTGACGTGGCCACGGCGAAATAATCCTTTGCATGGCTGTACCGCCAGGCCGCTTCTTCGCTGACGTATTTCAGATCCGGCAGGTAGATCTGCACCTTCCCCTCCAGTCTCCGGAGGGTCTCCACCTTTTCATAGCCCCCGCAGTTGTACACCACCGGCACCGGCAGCTTCGGCTCCAGGGATTCCAGGATGGTGGGAAGGAAATGGGTGGGAGTCACCAGGTTGATGTTGTGGGCCCCCTGGGCAATGAGATTTTGGTAGATCCGCCGCAGGTCGTCGGCGGTCACTTCCCAGCCCTTTCCTCCGCTGCTGATTTCGCTGTTCTGGCAGAACACGCACTGGAGAGTGCAGCCGGAAAAGAACACCGTGCCGCTGCCTCCGGAGGTGCCGCTGATACAGGGTTCCTCCCAAAGATGCAGGGCCGCCCGTGCTGCCCGGGGCCGCCAGGGCATCCGGCACCACCCCAGCTGCCCGGGGTCCCCGGAAGTCTCCGGCCGTTCCACCCCACATTCATGGGGACAAAGAGTACATTTGGTCATGTTGGGTCCTTTCGTAAAAGAAGGGGCTGTTGCACGTGCAACAGCCCCTCTCCAATTCAGTATTTATACCCCCAGGAATACCGTCCCCGGTAATTGTAGGGATAAATGGTAATGTCGTAATGGGCATTTTCCAGTTCGTGGGTAATCTGGTGCTTGAAGGGCGCCAACGCCATATGGAGCACCTTGAAGGACTTGGACCCCCACATGGCGCCTTCATCGGAAATGTCCACCTTGTATCCGTTTTCGTGGGAATAAGTGCCGGACGCATGGTAGCCCCGTTCCGCCCCGCCGGTGATCACAAAGGTGACTCCGTTCCGCCGGGCCAGCTCATTCAGATGGTCCAGGAAGGCCACCGTGGAGGCTTTGAAATGAACCGTATCCGTGGTACCGTTGCTCCGCCAGGGAGTATCCATCCCCTCAGTGCTGCTCCACTTCCGCAGGTTGCTTTTGCCGAAATCCCGGCGCCAGGCATAGGCCTGCTTGGTGGAAATAGGCGTATAGGACAGAGCCTTCCCCCGGTTTTCCATGGTGGAAACCCGGTAGCCCGGATTGCTGGAAACCCTTGCCGATGCAGCAGAAGACGCACGAGCGCCATAGTTAAAAGGCACGGCACGGCGGGCCATACCGGCTGCAGAGGCAGATACGGACACAGTCAGCGAAGAAAAGACAACAGCAGTGAGTACGACTTTATTCATGCGGTCATGCACATCTCCCAACGTTAAGATTCAAAAGCATAAGAAATCTCTTTAATTATACGCGAAAAAGGCAGAAATTTCAAGGGTGCCGCCAGAGCCGTATGTGTTAACAAGTTCTCGGTGAATCCTTCAGCGTCGTATAGTTATTCAGAAATGGGGTCAAAAATTTTTTATCGTTGCTTTGAGGTCGAC
>ERZ791858.463-NODE-463-length-36204-cov-43.988326_pt1 | contig 36204 bp, 44 predicted proteins | sample MGYA00510284_ERZ791858 | MGnify/ENA primary metagenome ERZ791858 (study PRJEB30046, sample SAMN00792077) | human gut metagenome | study: EMG produced TPA metagenomics assembly of the A metagenome-wide association study of gut microbiota in type 2... | reverse complement strand
GGAAAATCGACCTCATCGTCACAAAATCAGTCAGCCGCTTCGCCAGAAATACCGTGGACAGCCTAACGACGGTACGCAAGCTCAAGGACAAGGGCATCGAGATTTATTTCGAGAAGGAGAACCTCTGGACGCTCGATGCCAAGGGCGAACTCCTTATCACCATCATGAGCAGCCTGGCACAGGAAGAAAGCCGGAGCATCTCGGAAAACGTCACCTGGGGCCATCGGAAGCGGTTCGCTGATGGAAAGGTGAGTGTTCCCTACCGGCATTTTCTGGGCTATGACAAAGGGACGGATGGTAATCTGGCCGTCAACAGGGAACAGGCCAGGACGGTGAAACTGATTTACCGCTTGTTCCTGGACGGGTATACCTTCCACTCCATTGCCAGGGAGCTGACTGCCAGAGGGCTGGAAACCCCGGCGAAAAAGAAACACTGGTATCCGCGGACGGTAGAGAGCATCCTGACGAATGAGAAATACAAGGGCGATGCCCTGTTGCAGAAGCGGTTCACCGTCAACTTCCTGACCAAAGAAACGAAAGCGAATGAAGGGGAAGTGCCGCAGTACTATGTGGAAAATAACCACGAAGCCATCATCAGCCCGCAGGTCTTCGACTGGGTGCAGGAAGAAATCAAGCGGCGGCGTGAAGGCACGGGACGTTACAGTGGCGTATCCATCTTCTCCAGCAAAATCAAGTGCGGCGAGTGCGGAGGCTCCTTCGGAGCCAAGGTTTGGCATAGCACCGACAAGTACCGCAGGGTCATCTACCGATGCAACAAGAAGTATGACGGCCATAAATGCCAAACGCCCCATGTGACGGATGGCGAAGTCAAGACAGCTTTTGTCACGGCCTTCAACAAGCTGGTGACGGAGCGGGAGGAGATTGCCGCCAACGCACGGCTCGTCCGGCAGACCCTTTGCGACACATCGGAGTTGGAGCAGGAGAAAGCCTCCTTGGGACAGGAGTTGGCGGTGCTGGTGGAGATGACGCAGAACTGCATCACCGAGAACGCGAGGATTGCTCAAGACCAAGGGGAGTACCAGAAACGCTACAACGGCTTGGTGGAACGGTACGAGAAGGCCAAGGCACGGTTCGACGAGGTGATGGAGGCCATCGCCCAGCGGTCAGCCAAGAGCGAGAGGCTGGCGGGGTTCATGAGGACACTTGAGGCGCAAAGAGAGCCTGTGGCGGAGTTCGATGAGCGGCTCTGGGGTGCGATGGTGGACTATGTGACGGTGGGCGTGGACGGCGGCATGACGGTGGTGTTCCGCGATGGGACGGATATACTGGTTTGAATACTTGCACAGTGCAGACGGACGTCTTTCCATACGGTGAATAATTATTGGTGCATATCAGCGCAAATAAGGCAAGACGCAGTCTGTATGGTTTTTAGCCTCACTGATGAATTTTTGTACGGCAGAGTTTTTGTTTAGGGCAGAGTCTTTGCGATAGTATATGCCCATTGGCGCACGGGGAGATTCGTCCCAAGGCAGAAAAGCAAGTTCCTTGTGAGGCAACGCTAAATGCTCGGGGATAAGCGCAAACCCCGCACCCGTCAGCGCCAGATTGTAGGCTTCGCTGATGGTAGCGCAGAGAATATTGTCCAGTTCATCGTTGACGGGAATGATGCGGTGGCCACGGGAAAAGGTATGCTTCAGAAGATACGGCGGTATGGCGATAATTTGACGATGAGGCCATAACCCCGAAGAAGAGACGCTTTTTTGGCGTCTTTTTTTGCATTGGAGAGCAAGTGCATGCGCCTTGCTCACGACGCAGATAAAACCATCGTCATGGAGCTTCACAAAATGAATTGCCTCGTCAGAAAATTTAGCATCCTTTATGCCAATGACCAGATCAAGCTGATTGACAGCAAGGCGGTGCAGATTAGCATCTGTTTGGTCGAGGGTAAGCTCCGGCAAAATGTTGTCCTGCGTCTCAAGCAGTGGAGTGAGGATTTTGCTGATGAGCCAATTTGCGTGGGAATCGGCGTAGCCAATTCGCAGGACATTCCGCTGACTTTTGTGAAAGCTCTTCATCCATTCTTTTGAGCGGTAGTAGATTTCGAGGATTTGCCGTGCATCGGGCAGGAACTGCCAGCCGATTTGCGTCAGCGTCACCGAACGGGTGGTACGCTGAAAAAGCTGCACGCCCAGCTCGTTTTCCAGACTTTTGATTTGACGGGAGACGGCGGGCTGCGTCATGGAGAGCTGCTCGGCAGTCCTGGCGTAGTTCAGTGTCTTTGCGAGGGTGGCAAAGCATTCCAACTGTTGCGTGTTCATGGAAATCACCTCATTCCTATTATAACATGTCACACGCATCATTGATACGTCTAGCGTATCAATAATGCGAAATTTGCATTTCACAACCATGGCTGTTCCTGTTATTATGAACCTGTCGAAAGTTAATGCCAGCTAAAAGAAAGGATGATTCACATGGCACTCAAGAATTTAGCAGCATGGAACAAGAAGGCAACCATGAATCTGACCGGCTCCTCCTGCGGATCCGGCGACAAGATTATGTCCGTGGCTTGCGGTTCCGGGGATAAGGTTTTGCCTGCCGCTTGCGGTTCCGGCGACAAGGTCGTGCCGACGGCTTGCGGCTCCGGCGACAAGTAATTTTGGTGTTCCGGTGGGCATGAATGTCCCCGTGGGGGCGTAGATGCAAAATACACCTACATCCGATGACAGGAAAAAGCAGGGAGGGCGGTCGAGTGAAACCGTATTTTTCATTTCAGTGGCATATCACCGATGATTGCGATCAGCGCTGCAAGCACTGTTATATTTTCGCCGAAAACAAGGAGAAATGTATCAGCAGAATGACGCAGAAGCAGATGACGGCTGTGCTGGAAAACTGCGAGGATTTTTGCGAAACCTTTGACCGTCGGCCCTACTTCTACCTGACCGGGGGAGATCCCATCCTGCATCCAGATTTTTGGTGGTTGCTGGAAAAATTCCAGGAAAGGAGCATTCCCTTTACCATCATGGGGAATCCCTTCCACCTGACGGAGGATGTATGCAGACGCATGAAGGAATGCGGCTGTGTGCGCTATCAGATGTCTATAGACGGTCTTCGGGAAACCCACGATTGGTTCAGGAAGCCGGGTTCTTACAAAACTACTCTGGAAAAAGTAGCCTTGCTGAATGGAGCAGGAATCCGCTCCATCCTCATGACCACCGTTTCCGGGAAAAATATAGACGAAATACCGCAAATTATCGATGCGGCGGTGGCGGCGGGAGCGAAGGTCTATGCCTTTGCCCGATACTGCCCTACTAACGAAGATAAAGATACAGGAATCACACCCCGGCGCTATCGGCAGCTTTTGGCCGAGTGTGACAGGAAGTTCCGTGCCTATGAGGAATCCGGCTGCGAAACCTATTTCAATCGCAAAGACCACCTCTGGACGCTCTATGATTACGAGGAAGGAAATTTTGCCATCCCGGAGGATGCAGAGCCTGAGATGATTTACAGCGGCTGTAACTGCGGAAACGGGCATTTGACGATACTGCCCACAGGCGAGGTCTATGCCTGCCGCCGGGTGCAAAACAGTCGTGTGGGCAATGCCTTTACAGACAGGCTGGCTGATTTGTGGGTAAACGAATTGGAAGCTTATCGGGAATATGATAAATTTGCCAAGTGCAGCAAGTGTGAGCTGAAGGCATGGTGCCGTGGCTGTCCCGCCGTAGCATCTGCCAATTCCGGCGGAGATTTTTATGCCGCCGACCCGCAATGCTGGAAGGAGATTTGAGAGATATGGATATACTCACGCTGATGAAGGAACGCCGTTCTATTCGGAAATACCAAGACAAACAAGTTCCAAGGGAACTGGTGGACAAGATTGTAGAGGCAGGGCTGTATGCTCCCAATGCCGGAGGTGGTCAGCGCAGCATGATTGTTACTCTGCATAATGCAGAGTTGGCGAAGAAGCTCGGCAAGCTGAACTTTTCAACCTTTGACCGCAGTAAGCTCCTGGGCGGTCATGTGTCCGATGAGCAGCCTTCTGTCATTGATGATCCGAATATCAGGAACGGCTTTTACGATGCACCTACGGTCTGCGTGATTTTCGGGCAGAAGGATTTTCTTTTTAGTGTGGCGGATGCCTTCTGCATAGCGGAAAATATGATTTTGGCTGCTCATGCGCTCGGGGTTGATTCCTGCATTATTTCCCGTGCCGAGGAAACCTTTGCCCTGCCGGAAGGCAAGGCGTTCATGGAGAAATGGGGTGTGCCGGACACAATGGAGGCCAAGGCTTTTGTAACCTTGGGCTACCATGCGGGGGACTATCCGAAGGGCAAGCCCCGCAAAGCGTGCCGGAATATTGTGATTGAGTGAACTTTGTAAATTTGAGGGGAGATTCTGTCGATGAGTTTGATTAAAGGAATGCATCACGCTGCCTTGCGTTGCTGCGGCAAAGCCGAGATGGACGCTGTCATCACATTTTATTGTAACGTGCTGGGCATGAAGAGACTTCGGAGCTGGGGCGAGGACACAGAAGCCGGCGCCATGCTGGATACGGGCAGCGGCGTGATTGAGCTCTTTGCCAACGCCGAGCCGGGACGCAAGCCCGGACAGGTTGACCATATTGCCTTGGCTACCGACAAAGTAGACGATTGCATGGCGGCCTGTGCCAAGGAAGGACTGAAAGTCATCATGGCGCCGCAGGACATTGTCGTACCCTGCGAGACGCCCTACCCCTTGCGTATTGCCTTTGTAGAGGGCAAAGCCGGGGAAATCATTGAATTCTTTGACGAGAAGTAAGAAAGAAGGGTTAAGACCATGCATTTTTCCAGTGGTATCAATCGTCCTCCTTATGAGGCCAATGACGGATTTTTGCAGATTACATCAGGCTGCAGTCATGGGAGTTGTAAATTCTGTACCTTTTACAAGGAAAGTCCCTTTTCCCTGTCGCCCATGGAGGAAATAGAAGCTGACATTAAAGAACTGGCTCATTCGGGCTGGAGATTTGACCGCATTTATTTGCAGGGGGCTGATCCCTTCATTCGCAAGACCGAGGACTTGCTGAAAATCGCCGACATGATTTATCATTATCTTCCTCGGGTGAAATCCATCGGCGGCTACGCCCGTGTAGACAATCTCAAAAACAAGACGGTAGAGCAGGTGAGACAGCTCAAGGATGCGGGCTACAACTATTTCTACTTCGGCGTGGAAAGCGGCGATGATAAACTCCTTGATCGCATGAACAAGGGCTATCATGCTGATTATGTGTTGCATGAATGCCATAAGATGGACGAGGCAGGGATGCCATGGATTGCCAATTTCCTGGGCGGTCTGGGAGGGCACGGCTGGGGGCTGTCCCATGCACGGGAAACAGCAAGGCTCTATAATCAGCTCAAACCTGCCATGATTTATGCTTCGGAACTGACGCTCTTTCCCGATACGCCGCTTTCCCGTGATGTGGCGGAAGGGAAATTCGCCGAAGCCACGGAGCGGGAACGCATGGAAGAAATGCAAGAGTTCATCCGTTGCCTGACCGTGCCCACCATCTTCCGCGCCGAGCATGTCACCATGCCCGTGCGTATCAATGGACGTGTGCCGGAGGACAAAGAGGCCATGATAAGCCGTTTGCAGGAAACCATGGATAACAACGGCGAGGAAAGACTGCAAATGTATCGGAGCAGCGTGTACAGTCTGTAAGAAGGTGTCAACGTGATTCTCTACTTCAGTGCCACAGGCACCAATAAATACGTGGCGGAACAAATTGCCAAGGCAACCAACGACAAGATTGTTCCGCTGAAAGAATTGGTACGACAGGAGACGTATTCCATCGCTGTGCCAGAAGGGGAAAATTTCGGGGTGGTCATGCCGACTTATTGGGAAGGCCTGCCTGCGATTTTGCTGGACTATCTGCAAAAAGTCGAGATAAATTTGGAAGGAAGCAACCATTACTGCTTCTTTGTGGCCACTTACGGCTGCGACTACGGCAATATTTTATCCACGGCGCAAAAGGAATTCGGCAAGGTGGGGATTTCCTTCGACAGCTTGTATGCGGCGCGTTTTGTCGATAATTGGAGCCCCATGTTTTACCTGAAAGATGCCCAACGCAACCGCCTCGCCGAGGAAAATGGCGAGGCAGAGACTCGTGCCATTATAGAGCAGATAATGCGCCGCGAAAAGGGGCACAGCCTACCGGATCAGATGCCGGGCATCATGGCGGCGGCAGCCAAGGCGAATTACAACCGCATCCGTAAAACGAAAAACTTCCGGCTGGACAGGGAAAAATGTATCGGCTGCGGGCTGTGCGCCAGACAATGCCCCCTCGATGCCATTGTCATGCAGGAAGGAAAGCCAAAGTGGGTCAAGGAAAAATGTACCCTGTGCCTCGGCTGTTTCCACCGTTGCCCGGCGGCAGCGATTGACTACGACGGAGGGCTTCGCAACGGGCAGTATGTCAATCGTCATGTCATGCTGGATGATTGAAAAGGGGAGAAAATGGCAATGGATTACAGGCAAATGGGTGAGCGGATTTACATTCGCATCGACAAGGGCGAGGAAATTCTCGCTCAGGTGGAAGATGTGTGCCGCAAGCTTCACATATCCGCCGCGACATTTCAAGGCATCGGGGCTTGCGGCGAGGTGGAAGTAGCAACTTATATCCCGGACAGGCAGGAATTTCTGCCCCATGTGCGGAATGGTATGCTGGAGATGATTTCCCTCGTGGGAAATATCGTGACCGGAAGGCAGGGGGAATTGGTGCAGCACGCCCATGCTCTCTTTTCTGCCTTTGATGAAGCAAAGGGACGTATAGACTATCTTGGCGGTCATTTGAAAAAAGCGACGGTGCTCTACACAGCGGAACTGGTTCTTGTCCCTGTGCAGGGCGGCAAGATCGGGCTGAGATATGATGCAGCTACGGGAATTGATGTCTGGGATTTGGAGGCATAGGTATGATTTGGCCAAAAATGCTCTATAGGACTGGCGCACTTCTGCTGAGTACGGCGATTCTGCTGGCGGGAAGCATGGAAATAGGCGAGGCGACTAAAGCCGGGAGCAGCAACGCACAGGATGTGCTAGTGCGGGCGCAGGAGCGTGATGCGACGTTTGCGCCCGCCATACGCTATTTTATGCAAGCGCCGGAAGCCAAGGGCAGCGATACGCCCTACGGGAACAATACGGTGGCAGGGCATTATGCGCAGGCTGGTGATGCCAGAATTTACTATGAGATTTACGGCAAGGGGAAGCCGCTGTTTGTTTTTCACGGCGGCGGCGTGGGTACGCCCTATGAAATGGGACAGATGATCGACAACTTGCGGAAGAATTACCAAGTGATTGTTGTGTCCACCCGCGGACACGGACGCTCAGAAATCGGCCATTCGGAGCTGACCTATGAGCAGAAGGCGAATGATATGCTGGCGGTGATGAAGGAAGTCACCAATGAGCCTGCTATCTTGCTGGGTTTCAGCGATGGTGCATATACAGCCTACAAGGTTGCCTCCATGTACCCGGAACGCACAGAGCGCATCGTGGCCATCGGTGCAGGTACACTCAAGCCAGGTTTTTTCAGCGGGGAAATGAAGGTAGCGGATTTAGAGAAAATAGATGCAGCTTTTATAGAGCAGCAGAAAAAAATCATGCCGGAGCCGGAACGCTATCAGGAATTTTGCACGAACTATATGAAATTCTGGAGCAAAATGGAAGTCGGCGAAGATTTCCTGCGGACGATTGAATGCCCTGTGCTGTTGATTGCCGGAGACGAGGATGACCATGCGCCTTTGGTGACGATGGTGGAGGCAGAGCAGTATATCCCAAAAGCCAGCCTATGTATCGTCCCCAAAGCATGGCACACGGCATTTCTTGATAATTTTGATGTAACATGGACAGCGATAGAGCAGTTCTTGCAAACGGATAAAGCAAAGCTAATCGGCAGCAGAAAAGTGGAGTATAACAGAAAATAATGTGATATAGGTTTTTGGGGGGGTGCAAAATCCCCACCGAGGGGGTGCAAATGCACCCCCTTCTCTTTTTTCGGAAGCCTTGTCCCGTGCGGCTTCCGAGGCATACTTGCTTAACGATAGGCAGGGGGGTGCAAGGGAGTTCATCGTTAAGAGGGGTTGGGGGGTGCATCGTTATCTTGTATCAATATGATTGGTAAAGGGGAACTCCTCATCACTATCATGAGCAGCCTGGCACAGGAAGAAAGCCGGAGCATTTCGGAAAACGTCACCTGGGGTCATCGGAAGCGGTTCGCTGACGGCAAGGTGTGTGTTCCCTACAGGCATTTTCTGGGCTATGATAAAGGGCCGGATGGGAATCTGGCCGTCAACAGGGAACAGGCCAGGACGGTGAAACTGATTTATCGTTTGTTCCTGGACGGGTATACCTTCCACTCCATTGCCAGGGAGCTGACTGCCAGAGGGCTGGAAACCCCGGCGAAAAAGAAACACTGGTATCCGCGGACGGTAGAGAGCATCCTGACGAATGAGAAATACAAGGGCGATGCCCTGTTGCAGAAGCGGTTCACCGTCAACTTCCTGACCAAAGAAACGAAAGCGAATGAAGGGGAAGTGCCGCAGTACTATGTGGAAAATAACCACGAAGCCATCATCAGCCCGCAGGTCTTCGACTGGGTGCAGGAAGAAATCAAGCGGCGGCGTGAAGGGAGGAGCCGATACAGCGGCGTTTCCATCTTCTCCAGAAAAATCAAGTGCGGCCAGTGCGGAGGCTGGTATGGGGCCAAGGTATGGCATTCGACCGACAAGTATCGCAGGACCATCTACCGATGCAACGATAAGTTCAAGAGCCATTGCAAGACACCACATCTGATAGAGGATGATATCAAGGAAGCCTTCGTCCGGGTCGCCAATCAGCTCATCGAAAACAAAGCGGACGTACTTGACAGCATCACACTGCTGAAGGAACGGCTCACTGACACAGAAGCACTGGAAGAGGATCGGGACAAGCTCAGCACGGATTTGAACCTGCTGGCCGACAAGGTACAGCAGCTCATAGCCGAGAACGCCAGGGTCGCGCAGAACCAGGATGATTATGACCGAAACTACAATGAACTGGTCAGCCGGTATAAAGCGGCGAAGACGCAGTACGACAAGACCTGTGAAGCCATCCAGTATCGCAAGGCTCGGAGCCGTCAGATGGACAACTTCATCCAGGAGCTTCGGAATCAGGATCTCATCAAGGAGTTCGATGCCAGGCTGTGGGGCAGCCTGGTGGACTTCATCACGGTATACAGCAAAGACGACGTTCCCGACGACCTTCAGGGGAGCAATTACATCCTGACCAAGGAAGACGTCATGAAGTCCCTCTTGTCCTATGCCGTGGGCTGCCTCTTCGGCCGCTACTCCCTGGACACGCTGGGTCTGGCCTATGCTGGCGGCGAATGGGATGCTGGCAAATACAAGACCTTCATTCCCGACGACGACAATGTCGTGCCCATTACCGACGAAGAGTACTTTGACGACGACCTGCCGTCCTTCATCTGTGCCTGGCTGAAAAAGGCCTTTGGCCGGGAAAACTTCGAGGCTAACCTGGAATTCCTCACGGATGCCCTGGGGCCGCGCGGCGTGACGCCTAAGGAAAAACTCCGCAACTATTTCCTCAAGAACTTCTACAAGGACCACTGCAAGACCTATCAGAAACGGCCGATTTACTGGCTCTTTGACAGCGGCAAGGAAAACGGGTTCAAGGCTTTCGTCTACATCCACCGCTGGACCAAGGATACGGAAGGCCGGGTCCTGCTCTACCTGCACAAGGTCCAGAGCAAGTATGAAACGGAATTGCGGGCCATCGACATGAATCTGGAAAACCTGTCGGACAAGCGCCGGGCAGCGCGGCTGGAAAAACGAAAAGACCACCTGCAAAAGCAGCTGGCCGAAATCAAGGACTATGATGAAATTTTAGACCACATGGCCAACGAACAGCTGACCATGGACCTCGACGACGGCGTCAAGGTCAACTATGAAAAGATGCAGACCGACCGCGAAGGCGTGACCTATCCGATTTTGGCCAAGCTCAAATAAACGCATGAAAGGAACGACATGGAAGCATTAACCCTTAGGGACATCAAAGAGAAATTACACAGCCTTTTTGGCGAAGATAACCGCCTGGTCTTCTGGTATGACGGGGAAGGGGACTTTGAAGACACGGTAGACACGCTGGTCCCGGACGACGTCACCGTTCTCCGCCTGACTGGCCGCAATGCCTTCCGGGCCAAGCTGCGCCTGGAACACGAAGACCCAGACGGACGGTACTTGATCTATGCGCCCTTTACCAAGCCCGACGTGCGCCAGAACGTGCTGGAAGACACGCTGCTCTATTCCAAGAAGTTTTACGCCGACCAGTTGTCTTGGAAGCCGCCAAAGAGCTGGCTGTCCGGTTCCAGGACGATGAAAATTGCTCAGTCGAGGAGAAAGTCCGTATGGCGCCGCTGCCGTCTATTACCCTGTTGGGGATGGCCGAGCTGCTGCCTCACGATACGCTGGAACTGACCCGGGATGATACGCCCAAGGTCCTGCTAGATGGCAAGCCATGTGCGTCGACAGCGCAGCGGGAAAAACTGTTGCAGCAAGGGAATCCTCGTTCGGCAGCAATTCTTTATGATGAACTGACTGCCATGAAAGTATCGGAACTGAAAAGCTTTTCTGCTGGGAAAGAAGTCATCTACGTCTACCATAACCGAATCGATGCGACAGGCGAAGCCTCGAAAACGGAGAACTCCGTCTTTCAGGCGGCAGATCAGACGATTGACGAACTCTTCAGACTGGTCAAACGCCTGTCCAAGAGCGGCAACATCTATCGCTTCTTGATTACGGCCGACCACGGCTTCCTGTACACCCGCAAGGCCCTCGACCAAACGGATAAACTGGATACGGTCGAAGCCGGGAAGGACTGGATGACCGACCGCCGGTTCCTGCTGACAGACCAGCCGGTAGACCGCGAAGGGATTTACTCCATCCCCTTAGGGAAGAGCCTGGGCAATGAAGACCCGCGTTCCATCGTCCTGGCCAAGGGCATGAGCGTCTTCAAATGCCATGGCGGCATGAACTATGTACACGGCGGATCATCCCCGCAGGAACTGCTGGTACCGTGTCTTTTCATCAGCACGCGGAAAGGCCTCGTCGATACGGAAGACGTCGGCCTGGCCCTCATCAACGATATTCGGAAAATCACGGCTTTCCACGTCAAATTCAGCTTCTACCAGGAACAGGCCATCAGTGACGTCGTCAAGCCTGTCACCTATCGGATACGTTTTGAAACGGGCAGTGGCGAAATCATTTCCAACGAAGTCCTGTACCAGGCGGAAAGCAAGGCTGCCGCTCCCGGTGACCGTATCGTCGTCTTGTCCTTTGGTTTGTAAAAGAAGAACTACGACCTCAACGACCGCTACTATCTGAAGGTCATCAATGAAAAAACGGGCCAGGAAACCCTGGCCCGCGAAGTCGTCATGGATCTGCCCGACGTAGAATTATAATGACCGTCCTTTATAAAGTTCTTCTTCTATCTTTTCCATTTTTGTTTTCTTGATGTAATGGCGTTCGTTATCCTGCCAATGGATGACAATGCGTCCCGTTTCGCTCTTCATGGCTTCGTCCATGAGGTCGTTTAATTTCTGGACAGCCGCCTTTGCGATGGGCCGCGGTGGTGTCGGAGAGGCCCCTTTGAAAGGCTTTTCATGGCCTTGAGAATTGTAGGCTTTGGCACGGAATTTCCCACTTTGGCAGCGTGGCTGATCTTGATAGAGTTCTTTGTACATGGCAATCCGTTCTTTCGTCGGTTTTACTTCAAAAATGGTAATGTCCTGATCTGGCCCTTCTTCATGTAATCGTACTTTATACAGCGGAGCTTTGCCCTGATCCATGTCATCGCCGGTACGGATTGCCAAGGCTCGCCATTCCCGTTTTTCGGGATCGAAATTGACTTCTCCCGTCAAATAATACTCTTTCCCCTGGTATGGTCCGTGCATCAAGTCCTTCAACGGCTGGCGACCGAGGACCTTGCAGTAGGGCTGGACTTTTCGGGCCAGTTTTTCGGCAAACAGGATTTGGTCCGGTGCGTAATTCCTTTCTAATTGGAGACGTTTGTCGTGGAAGGCGCGGAGCTGTTTTTCCTTGCCCTTCAAGTCGCCGTAGGCCAAGTTGGAAGCTTTTCGGTTGGCGTCGTTTTTCGCTTTTAAAGCTTTATAAATTGCGTCGATGTCGCTTTGTTTTTCAGCCTGGAGTTTGTCCCATTGGACCATCTTTTTTCGGCAGTTGTCATAGGCTGTCATGACCCGGCGGTTCCTCCTGAGGAAGGCCTTTTCTTCTTCCGGGGTCCGCTTGTCGTTCAAGTGTTTCCTGATGGCTTTCAGCGTTCCCTGGAGACCCAGGAGACGCTGTTTTTCTTTGCGCCAATCTTCGCCTAGGACGCGGGCAATCGCTTCATCCTGTAGTGGTTTTTCTTCCCATACTTCACAGCGGGCTTGGCGGTATGTTTCCCTGGCATCGTCGACAATCTGTTGCAACCGGAGCTCTTCGTCTTGCATACGTAGATCCAAATCGCCGGCAGTGATGATGAGAGGATCGCTGACTTCCTTTCCTTCGGTTTTTCTTACTTCTTCCATCTTTTTTTGTTTGAGTCGTTCCATCTGGATGACTCTTGCCAGACGGCGGATTTGCAGGTCGTTTACGAAGAGCATCAGCATTTGTTCCTGCTTTGATTTTTCGGCGAAGGCCTTTACCCGTTCTTCCGTTTCGGCCTGTTCAGCTTCGTCGGAAGTATCAGGGTCTACGTCGTTGATAGCGAGCTGGTCGCGCCGCAGTTCTTCGGCTTCCATGTTCCGGAGCTTTTCCATAATGGCGTCGTTGCGGTAGGCTCTTCCGAGATGGGGAGCAGCCGTCCGATTCACCAGTTCGGCTTCGTCATAACGCCCCTGCTCGACGAGTTCGTCGTAGCGGTCGGCGTTATTTTTTTCCGTGATTTCGGCGTCGATGCCGCGCTCCCGGAACATCTCGTTGACCCGTTCGGCCCAGCGCTTGCGCATGGTGCGGAGTACCGACTTTGACTTGAATTCCCGACTGCTCAGATAGCCGCCGGTCTTCTCGCCGCTAGCCGTTTCCCGGTAGCGCTGGAAGAATTTATCCGGCCCCAGCGGCCGGTCAGCTTCCTGGATTTTTTCACAGAACATGAGGTGCGCGTGGATGTTGACATGGCCCTGTTCCAACGACGAATCCTTGCTGTGAAGGGCAAAGGTGTAGGCGTAGTTGTCGATATGGAATTCGTTCATGAACTCTTTTAACAAAGTCAAGTTATCTTCGAGGGAGAGTTCTTCCTGGAGCCCTATTTCGATTTCCCGGTAAGCTGTTCCGCTCGGGCTGCGATGGTCCTCAGCCTCCTTCCAAAACGTGCCGGCGTTGCCGTGAGCCCAGGCCGGAAGATTGCCACTTTCCGCAAGGACAAAGTCTTCCTGACGTCCTTTCAGATGGGCATACTTATCTTGGCGGGCGATGTAGTCGTAATGTAATTTGGCCGATAGTTTTCTGCCATCTTTTTGGCGTGGCTGGACCTTCATCGAAAGGTGGAAATGGGCCATGAGTGATACTCCTTTCTGATTGTACGGGCCTTTAGGGCCCAAGCCGTAAGGCTTCCGCGACAAGTCGCGGCTCCCCTTCCGCCGGGCGGAAGCGCACACCATTCCGAACGAATGGGTAAGTGCGCATTTGTCTGTCTTGGAACGCTCTATAGCAAAGTCGCTATAAGACTTGTTGGCCAAAAGGCCCACTGTTTTTGGACTTTGTCATAGTCTGATCGTACGATCGTTTGGGGCTGAATGTCAAGCAAAGAAAGACCTTGCATTTATGATTTTTGTCAGACCGATGCCTCGTCACATTGGCTTTCCATATAGACCGTTTCTGGAGCCACATCAATGGTTCCGTCAGCCCAAGTAATGATGCCGTGAAAAATGACAGGCTTCTCGAATACGGCCTTATCTTTCAATGGAGCAAAGGCGGGTCCTTTCAGTTTCTTGGTGTCGAACCAGCGCGTTTCTCCGTTCGAGAATGTGACTTTTAGAATCTGATTTGGGCAGGGAGTCACGGCGGTGACCCGGAGTTCATATCTTTGCTTATATCGGGCCAATGTAGCCCGACTTATGCCCGTGATTTCAACGACTTCTTTGTAAGTATGGGTCTTCAACAGTTCCATGGCATTATCGATGACTGCTTTTTTATAAGGCGGCCGTCCTTCTCGATAGCCGGCCTTGGTTTTTGCTACCGCCTTCCCGGCAGCAGTCCGTTCCAGAATCATGGATCGTTCAAATTCGGCGAAGGCCAACATGATGGTCAGCGTCAGTTTTCCGACGGCTGAATTGTCGATTCGGCCGATATTCAAAATGTTGACGACGATGCCTCTGTCGGAGAGCTGGCGGACCGTTCGCAAGCCGTCTTCCACGTTCCTGGCGAAACGATCCAGCTTGCAACATACTAGCTCATCGCTAGGCCTCAGTTTTTGAATCAAGACTTCAAATTTAGGCCGGGCCGTCGTCTTCCCGGAGTATTGTTCACAGATGATATTTTCTTTAGCAACGCCAGCCGCAATTAATTCCTGCTGCTGTTCTTCCAAGGAATTGCCTTTCAGTTGAACCAATGCTGAGACGCGGGCATAACCATATTTCATATTCAGGGCCTCCTTTTTAAACTATAGTTATGAGTAATGGTTTTGAGACTTTATGGATGCAGCTATTATATCATATTTTCGACCATCTCAAAACTTAAGATTTTTGATGAAAGCGTAGCTTATGCTACACATACACATGTGCATGTGTAGCATGGTTCAACTCATTCTTAACCTTACTCAGAAATCATCTTTTAAAAGTTCTTTTCGGCCGCGAAGGTAAATGTTTTCGGCCGCATTTTCATCATCATTTACGATTTCTTTTTCGCCGTAACCACAACTACAACAGATGAATCGGTGTTCATCACGATTGCGTTTTGTATTCGTGACTTCGCCACATTTGGGACAGGTCCGGCTGGTATTGCGCGGGTCACAGAAGAATACGCATTGATGGTGCAAGGCCGCAAGGTAGATGAACGCGTCACTGAAATTACGATAGGACCATCCTTTTCGCAATTTATTGAAATGCAGATCTTCTAAAACGAATATCGTATCGGGAGATTCTCTCTCTACGATTTCCTGTGCGACAATGACATCTTTTGCAAAAAGATTCTTGTGGTAATCGTCTTTCGTGCCGCCCTTACAAGAGGTGTAGTAGTCCTTTGCGCTATATCGCTTGGCTCCTTTATCCGGGGAGTAAGTCGTGGCAATATTGATTTCTCCGCGGTCGATACCGACGATATGAGCATCTGGCTTGACCTCCGTTTTAATTGTCGGATTGGAGAACCCTAATGTCAGATACCAAGTCCCATAGATAAGCTTCAAGTAAGCCCGTTTGACTTTCCAGGATTCCGGTGGTTCTGGCAACCCTTTGGGGATAGTGAAAGCTATCTTCTGGAAATTTTTTGCAAGATCCAATCGGCATTTTTTCGTGGAAAAATCGACCGTGAAAGTCGGCTTGCGAAAATATGGGATGGCAAGAAGTTTAACGTTCGTTTCATCATATTCCCCGAAAACAATCAGCGCCAACTTTTCGCTGTCTTCCTGGTTTTTATAAGCTTCTTCCACTGTGTACTTGATGCTATTTTCGTAAACCGCATGAAGCAATCTTTGGGCTAATGCGCGGGCTGATTTCGGTTCTTCTTTTTTGCAGGCAGAAACATCCATATGCTTTCCTTTTGCCAGTTTCAAATACTTAATTCGTGAAAAAGTATTGCATGCTTTTTTGTAGTTATCCCAGGTCATTTGCAACGCTTCGCGTTCTTTCTCGGTCGGCAGTAACTGTAAGGTCAAGTAAATGTATTTTGCGCGTTCACTGGTTTTCATGGTCATTCGCTCCTTTGGGTGAAATCTTTTCCAGAACCACTTGGTTCTTGCTTTTACGCGCAACAAAAAACATGGGGCTGGGATGCAGGCAAGGGCAGCTCGCTGTACACTTTACCCTTGCCGGAGTCCCGGCCCCATGTTATATTTTTGCGCCCAAAGCAACCCCTAAAAGTTAGGTCTGTTTTTTCTTCGTTAGGACTCTTTAGGCATAGAAAAAAGCCCCGCGCGTTCTGCACGGGGCTTTCCGGTCATTCGATACCGTATTCTTTATATAGTTTTTCTCTGGCATTCTTATCTTTGAGGGCGTCAGAGAAGTCCTGCAAGCGGCCGTCGGCTTTCATCCGTTTAAACAAGGCCGCCACTCGGTCTTCACCTTCCTTGAACCCTTCCTTGAATCCTTCTCTTCGCTCCTCCATCATCCATTGTTCTAATTCCGAACTCATAGTGAACACCTCCTCGCTGTTGTATTATTCATTCTCCCAGTCCCTTGTCTAAATCACTTTCCAGGTACAGGTGGCGGGCGGTATGCCTTTCTGGATGGCTCTTACGTCCTTTTTTGGCTTCCTTCCAGGCCTGGAAGTCTTTCTGGACTTCCGGGTCGTTAGCGGCCTGGATGATCCGATTCAGGAATGGAGTCAAATCGGCTTTTCTCGGAGCGGGTTCCGGGGTCCAGTTTTCCAGTTCTTTCATATCGCTCATCGCCTTTTTTAAACCTCCTTTTTGTACTATCCCTGACGAATCGTCAGTGGGATTGACTACGAACATTTGCTTCTGCTTCTGGCACGTGGTACACAGCCGAGGCCCTTGCCTTAAGATGAGCTGCTCTTCACGCTGGTTTTTCAGTCATTCGATACCGTATTCTTTATATAGTTTTTCTCTGGTATTCTTATCTTTGAGGGCGTCAGAGAAGTCCTGCAAGCGGCCGTCGGCTTTCATCCGTTTAAACAAGGCCGCCACTCGGTCTTCGCCTTCCTTCAATCCTTTCTTGTATTCTTCCAGTAGCCATTGCTCCAATTCCCGACTCATGGTGAACACCTCCTCGTTGTTCTATTTGAACGATAGCACAATCGCCATGGAAAGACAAGAGCGGAAAGACGGCGTAGACGGGGCTCACAACTACACATACACATGTACACATACACATGTGTATGTGTAGTGCTATTAAAATTAGCTATTACAAAAAATACCCAGTCGGCAGCCTTATGCGTAGGGGCTTTCACGTACTTTTTCAGCCCGTCAGGTCATGACCGCAAGAAGGGCAAGACGGTCGCCGAAACGAACCGCCGTGGAAGGGGGGAAGGACTCTTTTCTTCTCAGAAAAAAGGGAAATGGCTATACCGTGACGAAATATAGCATTAGGAACATTATTGATGGATAACCGTTGATGAGGCAGGTGGAGAATATGGACGAATCCGCAAAGGCCATGGCATTAAAAGCCCTGGAAGAATTACAGGAGCAAATGAGAGGCGAAGCTGAAAAAGCCGGCCTCCGGACAGAAGAAGACGTCATTCGATTGGTAAAAGAAATACGGCATGAAGATGATCCCAAACCAGAAGTAAATGACGAAAACCAATGACTACGGGGTTCATAAAGGAGGCATGAGACGATGAAGGTAAGCTATCCCGCCATTTTCTATGAAGAAAAGATAGGCAATTACACCGTCTTCTTTCCTGATTTCCAGCAGGTCACCTGCGGCGATGATTTAGCGGATGCCGAGTTCATGGCAAAGGATTGTTTGTCCCTGCTTATCACCATCGAAAAAGAAGATCGGCACAAAATCCCGAAGCCGACGCCCATCGAAGACCTGGACATGCACTGCATCGACTCCGAAGATTGGGAATATGTACGGTCTTTTGTCAAAATGATAGAAATCAACATATAGCATACTATTTTTTTCCGCAGCTCAAACTACGAATAAAGCGCTCCAGACATTCAGCATCTGGAGCGCTTTATCGTATACGCGTCATGATTCGTAAATGATATAGATTGCTTCATCGTCCTTTACCTGTTCCCGTTCCTGGCATAGGCTCACCGGGGTTGCCGGCGGAAGAGACTGCTTATCCTGCCTCATTCCCGACAGATGCAGGGTCAGCGCTGTCCGGGCGGCTTCGATGGCCTGGGGGACGTCCTGGCCCCAGGTTATGCATCCCGGCAAATCGGGGAATGTCACATGGATTCCGTCTGGTTTCTTCGTGAAGATGGCCGGATAATGCGCTTTCGTAAAGACCCGCTGGAACATCTTATACGTCTGCTGAATGGCAAGAATCGAGTTGATGATGTCTTCGCGTTCTTCCGTTACAGCCCGTTTGGGCAGGGCGTCCCAGCCCATTTCACGACGGAATTCGTCGAACGGATAGGTTTGTGCGTCCTTCACGGCTTGCCATTCGTCTTCCATTTACTTTTTTACTGATTTCTTTCTATATACATCAACAATTTATATTGTATAATGTAATTGTGTTATTAATATTTATTATATAATTTACAGTAACAAAAATTATCGCAATTCATTCAGGGAGCATCTGTAAAATGAAAAAAATTTTTCTGCTTATTATTTTTTTGTTTTCTCTTTTATTTTCATCATCAGCTTTCGCAATAGATAATGATTGGATTTATGCAGGCCGATTTGGCCTGTTAGTACACTGCCCAGTTTCGCATAATTTAGACATGTACGTAATCAATCATTTGACAACTTTTAGAGGAACATCTTCTTTTCCTGGTCCGGGAAGTCAATTACCTTATGACGTCTATTATAAACATGACCATTCGATGGATACAGGGGATAATCAACATGAATATAATAATCATAGTTTTCAATTCCAAGTAAAAATCGTACCACTTAACATATTTGGAAAGATAATAGGTTCAGGTATTTCTGCTGGAACCATCGTATGTAGTTATAATATAGTCGCAAAAGGGTCTTATCGCATAGTTATGAAAAGTTATAAAATCTTTGATACGAAAACACATCAACAACTTTTTAACGCTGAGGGGGATTTTGATGCTGAACAGCTGTACATAGATTCAGCGGCAGAAACTATCTTAAAAGAAAGTTCTCCTCATCCAGTTTTCGCAGGATTAGCTAATCAATTAAATGGTAATGAATATTACAAATACAGATAATACCGTTTTTTCTGATGAAACTCCTACTATGATTCCAAGTAAAGAGGCTAAAAACCTTTCAAAATTACTAGAACAGCACGCGCCCATCAGCTTTTAGCCGTTTCCACACGGTTGCTACTCGGACTTCACCTTCCTTCAAGCCTTCTTTGTACTCCTCCAATAACCACTGTTCCAATTCCAAACTCATGGTGAACACCTCCTTCAGTTTTATGATATTGGTTGGATAGATGCCTCATCACGCTGCTTTTCCTTTCTACATGCGGGAAACAACCTCATAGAGGTTTTGGGTACACTGCATGATGTCTATGTAAGAAATCTCATTGGCATAAGAATACTTCTGTTGATAAGATTTCCACATTTCCATTAAATGGGAATCCTGCTGAAGGGCAGAGATAATCTGAGGACCCGTAGTCAAAAGCAGCAGGGAACCGCGCTTCGTGCAGGTGGCATGAAAAGCATCTTTCAATAGCAACTGGTCGATTTTATCTTTATAGACACTGGTCAGCTCATATAAATCGTAGAAGTCTCTCATTCTAGTATTCAAGATTCCTCTTGCCAGAACAGTTTGCAGCTTCTCAGCCAGCAATGTTTCCAAGTTATAGGACCACAATGGAATTGAACGGTCTTCCAACAGCAGTTTATACTGATATTGGACTTCCCCAGGTGTAATGATATCTCCCGTGGAAACATCAATTTTCATAGGAACCGGCATTTTGCCAAGGTAAGCATTCAGGGTAATGCGAATACCAGGGTATTCCATCTCATCCATGATGTGACTGATTTGCTTAATCTGAAAAGTAATCTCGTCCTGCAAATCAATGGCACAAATTTCTTCCACAGTTTGATAAATATCTGTTTCAGAAAGATTCAGATTTTTGATGGTGGTATCAATATCCATGGTGGAGCGCAGGGCAACACCAATCAGGGACGTTACAAGAATTCCCCCTTTAATAATGAAGTTGTCTTTATAGCGAGAAGTTGATACTCGTTCCAGGAACCGTTCCATCATATAAATACGAATGAGAATTCGAGCGTCTGCATGATTTTTCTGTGCAAGGCTTTTAATGCGGCCTTTCAATTGGGCCTGAGTCAGTTTCATTACAAAAGTACCTCCATATATTGGCGGATTTGTTTTTCAACACGGAAAAGAGGGGCATAAGTCATAAGTTTGTTCAAATCTTTATCCGGGCGTTTTACGTAGGTCTTTATGGCTGTCTGAAAATCCTGGATTTCAAAATAACGGCGACTTCGCATCAAATCACAGATGGTTCTCTCCAAATCATAAACCGGAATTTTGTGCCCATAGGAATTTTCAACTTCAATCTTTCCTACATTCAATAATTCTTTTTTTATCGTGAAAACCTTGATGCCAGATTCTTTCAGCTTCTGGGTATTGTAGCCAGAATAAATCGTGAGGGTCTGCTGCATAGGTTCACGATCGGTCAGTCCATGGTAAAACAAGGCTTCATCATGGGAAAAGACAGCTTGCGGACAGCGCTGATGAAGCACGAAAGACTCATCTTCCCAGGCTTCCGGAGAAAGATATATACCGTGGGCTGCTTTTTCAAAATGATTGGCTGCAATAAAACGATAGAATTCATCTTTTTTGATGCCTCCCTGTATCGCATTTTTGGTTAGCAACATACCGGAGGTATCAATGAAATCGGAAGTTTGCTTCATAGAAATCACCAACTTTCATGCTTATATTATAGATAAAATAAGCATGAAAGTCTAGACAGATATCTCTTCCGTCTTGATACGATAAGAGTGATTAATCTAGAAGAAAAAAGCCCCGCGCGTTCTGCACGGGGCTTTCCGGTCATTCGATACCGTATTCTTTATATAGTTTTTCTCTGGCATTCTTATCTTTGAGGGCGTCAGAGAAGTCCTGCAAGCGGCCGTCGGCTTTCATCCGTTTAAACAAGGTTGCTACTCGGTCTTCGCCTTCCTTTAACCCTTTCTTGAATTCTTTTTCGTATCCTTCCTTGAACCCTTCTCTTCGCTCCTCCAGCAGCCATTGTTCCAATTCCCGATTCATGGTGAACACCTCCTCGTTGTTCTATTTGAACGATAGCATAATCGCTATGGAAAGACAAGAGCGGAAAGACGGCGTAGACGGGGCTCACAATTACACATACACATGTGTATGTGTAGTACTATTAAAATTCGCTCTTACAAAATCGTAAAGACCCGCTGGAACATCTTATACGTCTGCTGAATGGCAAGAATCGTGTTGATGATGTCTTCGCGTTTTTCCGTTACAGCCCGTTTGGGCAGGGCGTCCCAGCCCATTTCACGACGGAATTCGTCGAACGGATAGGTTTGTGCGTCCTTCACGGCTTGCCATTCATCTTCCATTTCCGCCAGGGCACGGTGATGCTCTTCCAAGGTAACGCCGCAAAAAGATATTTCGTATAACACGGCGGCTAAAAATTGCAACTTTTCGTCCTCTGAAAAATCGCACGGCCAGCAAATATCAACAGCCAGCATATTTTCCCAGGGTTCAAACGTATAGGCATAACTATCCGGCTGATGCTGTTGCTGCGTTTGGCGGATGGCTTTGAGTTCAGCCGTCGAAAAGTGCTGTAATTCCGCTTTCGTGTAGCACTTTTCCAGCTGCCATTGGGCTAGAGCGGCCCGCACATCACTATACAAATATAATGCAGCGGTCATGAAAAAACCATCGTTATCCGGCAGCAGGCATTGCTCGTCTTCCTTTTTGGGGGACAAAGTCAGCAGCCGTTGGATGAAATCGGAATAGGCTTTCGTAACCCCATGACATCGCTTTTCATCATACACGGTTGGACTCGAATCAGCAGCGCGATGATATTCATACGTCGCCGCCGCCAATTTCTGTGCATCAGCCTGCTGCAAGGCTTCCTGTAAAATCATAGAATCACCTCCCTCAGTACTCATCATTTTTTCTCGATTGGCACGACGTCCTGATACATCCAGGCGGCCACGGAGTCGTCCCGGATGTAGTCGACATGGGAATGGCCGAAGTACCATTTCTTATAGGTCATCAGTTCTTCCAGGCCGCTCAGGAGTTGGGAGGTCTTGCAGCCTTCGATCCACTGGGCCATGTCCGCGACTTGGTCGACAAAGCGGGCCGGTGCCGTATGGGTGATGACGTAATCGACGGTGAAATCGTAGGCCGTCAGGTTTTTGGCGGCATTGTCGAAGTTTTCGGCCGACGTCTCTTCCTGGGGCCACCAGGACACACCAGGCCAGCGCTGTGCCTTGTCCGTCGACTTGGCCCCGCCGAAGGTGAAGAAGGTCTGGTCTTCAAGGGTGAAGACTTCGCCTCGCAGCAGGTGATAGAGATTGGGCCGCAGTTCATGGACCCGGCCGCCGGACCAGTTTTTCACCGGATAGCGGCAGAGCTGGTCAAAGTTCTCATGGTTCCCGTCGATGAACAGGACCGTATACGGCAGCTGGGCCAGCCATTCCAGCCACTTGTGATCTGTTTCATTCGATTCCCCGACCCAGGGAATCCCGAAATCGCCGCAAACGATGATATAATCTTCTGTCTTCATATGAATCCCACGCTGGGCCAATGCATCCATACCCAGCCTTTCCGGATTGGCATGAATGTCGCCGGTAATATAAATCATTCAATCACCTCCGTTTCTCTTTATTATATCGAATTGTCTCAAAACAAGAAATAGGCTGGCGTTTTGAAAGAAAAACCTTTTAGAAGGAGATTTTCACTGAATTTTTCTATGGCCGCAGGCAGCTGTTTACAATACACGACCTTTTTTGCCTTGACTCTTTTCTGGTGACGGCTTTACAATGACAGTAGGTTATGATGTTACAGGGAGCATAACATATGGATTATCGTAAATTTGGTGAAACTTATCATGTCTGGATGGACAAGGGGGACGGATTCGGCGGAAATATGATCCAGAAACAGGACTGCTTTTGAGATTTCGGGTCGGAAACGGATTAAGCTGGAAAGCGGCATTGTATTCTTTCTTGGAATTCGGTATGATGGTACTAAAGTTATCAAGAAAGAGGCGAGGCCAGTGCTTCAGAAGATACAGCTGGAAAATTTTTGTCAGCATGAAAATTTGCAATGGACATCATTGCAGAATATAAATTTAATTATTGGTGAAAATAGTAGTGGCAAGACGATTTTATTGAAAGCACTTTACGCTGCTTTACGCACTTTGGAGCAGTATGGTAAAGGGAATGATAAACGTGAATTGGCAGATATTTTAGCCGAAAAATTGTACTGGACTTTTCAAGTGGAAGCTTTGGGAGACTTGGTTGAGAAAGGGAAGAGTGCGTTGAATTTTTCTATGGTTGAGGACTCGGCCGAGTTTTGGTTTACTTTCGGAAAAGATACGAATATGAAAATCGGCAAAATTCAAAATACCTTTGATACACCGCGTCAGAATAAATCTGTTTTTATTCCTGCTAAGGAAGTCTTATCGCTTTTTAACATCATCTTGAAATCGCGAGATCAAGATTCGTTATTTGGATTTGACGATACGTATCTTGATTTGGTTAAGGCACTGCAAATTGCTCCACAGCGGGGGCGGAATTTTGATGCTTTTGCTGATGGACGAAAAAAATTGGAACAGGTCATCAAGGGGAAGATAGAATATGATGATCAAAAGAATGAATGGTACTATAAACGAGGAAATGCGCGCTTTACGATTGGGATGACCTCAGAAGGGGTAAAAAAAATTGCTATTTTCAATCGATTGCTCTCTAATCGTTATTTGGATAACCACGCAGTTATCTTTATTGATGAACTGGAATCGGCGCTTCACCCGAAGGCCATTTCCGATTATTTAGATATGATTTTTGAATTGTCTCAAGCGGGGATTCAGTTCTTTATTGCGACTCATTCATATTTCGTCGTAAAAAAATTGTATCTTTTAGCTAAAATGCATAGCCTGTCCATTCCGGTATTGTCTTTAACAGCCGATGGGAAGCCATCTTATGACGATATGGAAGACGGGATGCCCGATAATTCTATTATTGATGAATCCATCCGATTATACCAGCAAGAAGTGGATTGGTCGTTGGGAGGATAGGTATGCTTACTTTTGAAGAATCTGGCATGAAATTTTCTTTTGAGGAAGATAGATCCTTTTATCGCTTAAGCCCCGCCAGAAGACTCCCACCTCTTAGGTGGGGATGAATGGCGGGGCTTGTGGTATAATATTAATAGCAGTTAGAACTTCTGCAAGAACAAAAAAGTATTTTCAATCAACGGTCTTTGAGCCGTTTTCGGAGGAGCACTCCCTCTTGCCGCAGCACGACGTAATAGGCGAATCGCGACGGGTAGAAAAGAAGTGCAAAATGTGTATCTACTCAAGTAAGCAGAACTTCGATTTCGAGGGACTGTGTAAGGGGCTTTTGGACAGCCCTTTGAGAATAAGGATATCCTGACAGCTAACTCCTTTGGAATAGGTTGTCAGGCGTTAGTCCATGTATCAAACTTCTCAAGAATCTCCCGCTTCTATAAGCGGGAGAGGTTCAACGAGGCTAAAACATCTGCACCGAACCCTAACAGTCACGAAGGGATGGCTTTCAACCAGTTCATTGATGAAATTGCTAAAAAATTTCTTGATTCCCTGTTGATTTGTAGTGCCATTCATAGTGAGGTACAAAGTGTGAGTGGTAGTATTGTATTAGGAAAAGAGCTTCAAAGACATTTATATTCTCAACCTAAAATCCAATTCATCTTAATCATCAAAAATCATCAGAAAGAATGGTGTAATTCAGTACAAGAGGCTTTACAGAAACGATTACATGCTCTATTGAAAATATGGAAAGCAGAAGTTTTAGTTTTGAATGAAGCACAGGCAAGGATATTTCACTTATGTCAATCGTAAAGTATTGATGACTAAGTGGCAAGCTGTCTGAATTTTTATGTTGTTTTTGGCTATGTTCTGGTGAGGAGCTTTTTCAGAGATGAAGTGTACCAAAATTGTACCAAGATTTAGTATAAAACACGAATATAGGTCTGCTTTTACGAAATGGATGAACCAGAAATGCGATAATTAAGCCATTTTAGTTTGGCGAAATTCAGTAGAGCATAGAATGGGAATAGTTGCAAATTGCCTCACAAATCGCTTAATCAAGCCGTTTGTGAGGCTTTCTTTTTTTTCAAAAGTTCCAAAAGTGTACCAAAAAATTAAAAAAACTTTTTTTGGGGCCTATTTTTGCCAAATTTCTCGAACAAAAAAAGTGCATTTTTATACATATGGAACAGACTTGGTTATAAAGGACACGTAGATTTGAAATATGAACATATACACGGCCAACGGCCTTGTGCGTAGGGGCCGACCCGAACAGGGCGACCTGCTGCGATATTTAACAACACCCGGTTCTGACATTATGGAGAGCCTTTACGGACTACGGACCATTGCTTTTCGAGGGGCTCCCTGATTGTATAAAGAGTTTGAATTTGATACAATAAAGAAAAAGGGAGGTGTAGCCGATGAATGAGGAGATAATGCAGGACGTAAAGGAGCAGCTGGTGGGCGCGTTGGACTACGATCAAGCAGCGAAAGGCGTTTTGTCGCAGAAAAAGGTGCTGGCTTATATCTTGAAACGGACGGTCCCTGAATTTGAATCGGCCAGCCTCGATGATATTGCCGATATCTACATCGAAGGGACGCCGGAAGTCAGTACGGTTTCTAAGGACAAAACGAACGCGGTCCGGCACGCTTTGGAGCGACAGGATACACCGAAAATCAAAGGGGTGCAGAATGAAGATAACAGCATAACGGAAGGCAGTATCGTCTTTGATATCTTGTTTCGGGCGAAGGCACCGGAAACCAATGAGCTTATTACGCTGATTATTAATGTAGAAGCCCAAAAACGATTGAAACCGAAAAAGAAAACGGGAGATACTTATCCTCTATTAAAAAGAGCTGTCTATTATGCCAGCCGCTTGATTTCTTCGCAAAAAGGGACCGAATTCATCAATAGCGACTACGATAAAATAAAGAAAGTCTATACCATTTGGATTTGCATGGAAGCCCCACAGGGGAAAAGTGCTATCAACCGCTATCAGCTGAAAGAACAGCATTTGCTGCACCGCTATAAAGAACCTTGTCAAAATTATGACCTCATGGGCATCATTTTTGTCTATCTGGGAAACAGCAAAGTCAAGGACCAGCTGATAAATCTGCTTGATTTGATGTTCAAATCGTTAAAGAACGCCAACGAAAAGATTACGGCCTTGCATAATGATTTTGGGATTGATTTGACACAAGAAGGAGAGGGGGATTTGAAAATCATGTGCAACTTAGGAGAGGGATTGTATGAAGATGGACTGATGAAGGGAAGATTAGAATCAGCTTTAGAAATGCTCAAGGATGGTGTGGATCTAGACAAAATCGCAAAGTATACCAAACTATCACTTTCCATCATCAAGGAACTTGCTAAACAAAATAAATTGATTTAGGAGCAATTACCAAAATACCGCCATGGTGCAGGGAACCATTGGCGGTATTTTTATCGAAATTTCTTCGGTCTCATATGCGGCTTCGCCGCGACAAACTCACGATTGTACTATGATCATGTGCCATTCATCATAAATTCCGGCTATGCACAGAATTCACGCGGACTCGCCACGTGCGAGCCCCTACGATGCGGCTTCGCCGCGACGAACTCACGATTGTATTACGACCAGGTACTATTCGTCATAAATTCCGGCTATGCACAAAATTCAGGCGGTCCGCCTTTATCAGGACGGCCCCTACAGAATCGTAGCCAGGCGATGAAAAAAGGAACGCCGGTTACCGATTACAAAAAAATATACACGGCCAATGGCCTTGTGCGTAGGGGCCGACCCGAACAGGGCGGCCCGCTGTGAGATTCAAACATAGCCTATTCTGATATAATGGTAAGTCTTTACGAATCACGAATCACATGATGTGTCATTAATTTTGAATTTATAAACTTCCTTTGCAGGACTTTATAAGTTTTTTGTAGAATCTATATAGCATATATTGAGATTGAGAGGTAAGTCTTTTTAAGGAGAATGAGGCATATGATGAAACGAATTATAAGTATGTTGCTACTTACTGGAACTTTATTGATAGGAAATACAGTGGTTGCCTTTTATGCAGATGAAAGCTCTGCTGTTAATCTTGGGATGGTTCAATCCTATAGCCGTTCAGCAATCAACGTTATTGATGATGACGGCACGGCGTATACTTTTGTTTATGATAATAGGCCTCATTCGGACTTAGGTTTTTGGAAACTTGAAAGCGAAGACCAGTGGCATCAATGGGAATTCGGCTTGCAACAACAATCTCACATGGAACAATTGGCTAGCTGTGGTTTCTATGCGTTGAAGACTCTTGGAAAATTGTAAGCGCTTGTGAAACGGGAAGGGCGTTATTATGAAGAAATTACTTATTTTCACTCATCCTTCGGGAATGTGTGGATTGAGCTTTGGTGTGGAGAATGGTAAAATCGTTTCGATTACAGCCTATATGAATCAATAGAGAGGGTACTCTACAAACGAACTAACAAGTCTCTTTTCTGATTCTGGTCTTACAGTGGCAGTAGGTTATGATGTTACAGGAGGAATGACGTATGGATTATCGCAAATTTGGTGAAACTTATTATATCCGGATGGATAAGGGGGATGAAATCATCAGCACGATTCTGGGAATTTGTCAGAAAGAACAGATTGCATCAGCCATTTTTTCGGGCATCGGCGGGTGCCGTTCGGCAGAAATACAGACGTTCATCCCAGAAACGGGCAGTTTTGAAGTCCAAGAGCTGAAGGGGATGCTGGAGCTGGTTTCGCTGACAGGGAATATCGTCAGCGATGATGATGGAACTTATTTTCATCATACTCACGCTGCTTTTTCTTATAAACAGGATGGGGGACATCACGTTGCGGCAGGGCACATCAAATCGATAGAGGTACTGTACACGGCAGAAATCGAATTGCGCCCCGTTATAGAAGGACGGATTCGGCGGAAATATGACCCAGAAACGGGGACCGGCTTCTGGGATTTCGGGCCAGAAACGGATTAATCTGGCCACTGTCTTATACCTCCCGATGGTCGGCACTTCTGAGGATGTTTTCACTTTATACTTTATTTTAAAATAAAAGTATTGACAGAATATACCTAATAGTACACTATTTGGGTAAACATTTTATATGTTTGATGAATGAATATCAATCATCCAGAGCAGTTGAGGGACTGGCCCTATGATGCTGCGGCAACCTCCGTGGGGACGGAAGGTGCCAATTCCAGCGGGAGTTTTCCCGGCAGATGAGCGAGAAATGGAAGGGATTTTGCGCGTCATCTGTAGCTGATGGCGCGCTTTTTTTATGGCTTTGTCATCGGCACGTCTTTATTTATTTTGTAAAAGGGGTGTTCGTATGAGTAACGAAGTATCTGCACAGGCCGTCAACCGGTCGGGCCTGTTGCGAAGCGAAGACTGGTGGGCCGTATGGCTCGGATTATTTATCGTCGTCCTCGGTGCCGGACAGATCTGGCACGTCCATTTGCTCGGCTGGGCTGCTAAGTTCGGTGTCTGGATTATCGTCTGGTCCATTTACCATCTCAATGACCCGCGGGCAGCCGTCGCATCCGGGGCTGGCAAGGTTTCCAAACGGGAAATCTGGGAACGCTTCCCAAAATTCATTATCGGCTTCGTCCTGGCCCTGGTCGTCATTTTTGCAGCTGGCTGGCTGCAGCCGGGCATCGTCGACGCTGCGAAAGCCGGCGCCGGACAGGCTAACCTCCTGCGGGCCGTCTTCTTTGTCCTCTGCTTCTTCTCTATCGGCCTGGTCACGAATGTCCGCAAGCTCTGGAAATCCGGCCTGGGCCGTGTCATCGGCGTCTATGCCATAGCCCTCGTCGGCTTCATCATCTGGGTCGGCCTGTTCATTTCTTACATCTTCTATCACGGCATTGTTCCGCCGACATTATAACTTCATCATAGAAAGGATTGATTGCTATGGCATCGCGAATCACTTCTGCCGCATCGACGACTGACGAATATTACTACAACCAAACCGTAACCCCGACAGACGCTGCGACCCATACGGGCTAGCTCGAACGGGATACAGACGAATATTTCCCCTTGCAGCCCATCGAAAAGAAACTCTGTGCCTATTCCCTGGGATTGGGCCTGGGACTGATGGCCTTGTTCATCGTCATCTTTGAAGTCTTCGGCTGAGGCTTATTATGGAAAAAGGGCTTGTCGCATGTGCGATAAGCCCTTTTTTATTTATTTTTCGTTGTCGAGATTTTTGAAGCGGACGAAGTCGAGGACGGCCTTCTTATTGGCATCGTCTAAGGTACGGTAGAGGGATAACAGCTGGGTTTCGTCAGGCGAGAGCGTACTGGTCAGGGAATCCGTGTCCGGTTCCATGCGCACGTCGTACCCCATGAGCCAGGATTCAGAGACATGGAGGGCACGGGCTATGAGCATGACGTTGGTTTGTTTTGCTTTCCAACGTCCATTTATGTAGGAACTGATGATACCGCGGGTCAGACCTGTTTTGCGGGCCAGGTCTACAGCGCGCATTTGACGGTATTCAAGGGCTTGTTTCAGGCGTTTTCCAAAAATATTATTTTCCATGGGGTAACCTCCTTTTTCTTCCACAAGTATACAATAAACGTTTAGAAATCTCAACATTTTGTGCAAAAAGCCTTGACGATAGGCTGTTTTTATAGTACTATTTTTTTTGTGAAGAAAAGTACAGATTTCAAATCAAAAAAGGAGGACCCTATGACGTATGATTATTCTAAACTCTACGGCCGCATGGCAGAGATGGGCATTACCCGTGAAGAATTGGCAAGACAGTTGGAAATAAGCCGCTCTACGCTGTATTCTAAGCTGACTTCGCGGACTGAGTTCACGCAGGATGAAATCCGTAGATGTGTAGAGATTTTACGTCTGGATGTACGCGATTTGTCACTGTATTTTTTTAAGACTAAATAGTTTCGATACCAAATCAACAGGAGGGAAAAAGATGCTGAAAAAATGGATTTCCACAGGTGTATTTCTATTGTGCCTGATGTGCAGCCCTATGGCTTTTGCCTATGTCGATGATGCCGGTGTCATGAACCAGTTCGACTATGACAATGCGACACCACTTTGGGATTACATCAATGCCAATGGTTATCGTTTCTATGGGCAAAGCTCGATGGATGACCAGTACATCAAGACCGATAACAGCATGTTCATCACCATCAGCCGCGGCGGCTTCTTGGGCGATTTTTACAGTTATCCTGCTGGGACGCTGACACAGTTGATTTTCTTGAAGCCCGGTCCGATGACCGATAAGGGCATCCAGGTAGGTGACAAGGCGGAAAAGGTCATCAAAGTGTATGGGCAGGCGTATCCTGCTGACCGGAAAGACGTGTACAGTCATGATCCGAATACCGGGTTCTGGGTACAGGGGACGAGTAATTACAAGACGAACTATGGCGACCAGCAGAAATTCCACTATATGGTCCTTACCTATTATGACCGCCAAGGTCATCACCTGCATTTTCTGGCCGATAAACATTCGGAACGCATCAAAGCCATCATTTACTGGAAAGGCCGGCCTAATTTAGGAGAAACGACGTATGCGCAAGGTATCATGTATGGGCTGTCGAATTTAGGACTGACGCGGTTCGTTTTAGAAAGTGAAATGAAAGAACATCCGTTGAAATCAGGATGGCGCGCTATAACCGATGCTTGGCACGGGATTTAAGATAAGGAGGAATTTGCTATGAAATGTTATAATCATCCGGACCGGGATGCAGTAGGGACGTGTGTGGATTGTGGAAAGGGATTGTGCCAGGAATGTATGGATCTTTGGACCATTCCAGTCTGTACGGATTGCAATTTGAAGCGCTGGCAGGCCACGAAGCATGAGGTATTCAAAGAATTTGCCATTACAGCGGTCTTCGCCATCATCGGTCTTGTCTTTGCGTTCCATGGATATAATGGGCTGTTCAACGCCATCGCAGTCATTTGGATGATGGCCGGAGTTTATCCGGGCTGGAAGATGCTGACCCGGATTACGCCGAATGTTTTCTTGATATTGCCGCTCATCGGCTGGGTCTTATACTTTTTCGTAAAATTCTTTATAGCCATGCTGATTGGCTGGATTTGCCTGCCTGTCCGGCTGTTTAAGAATATACGGACCTTGAAAGAGGCCAAAAAGGTAGAAATGGCGGCGGCTTCATTAAAATAAATGCAGCTTAGGGGACTATCGCATGAAGGCTGGTTCCATCGTGCGAAGTCCCGTTCTCTTTAAAGGTTGTAGTACGGAGTTTGTAGAAGAGGGCTTTAAATTAAAAAAAACATTTACTAAAAACTACAAACTGTAAACTTAATGCTCAAAAAAGGCTGTCTTTATGCGACAGCCTTTTTTTTCATGTGTGTTAAATTTGCAGAACTGTGAAGAAATAGTGGGCTATTTCTTCTGGCGGGATGTGGAGTACAGATACGATTTTTCGGATTTCATCCTGCGTGAAGTCACTTTGGGAACGCAGTTTCTTGGCGAGTGATTCAGGACTGATGGAGATTCTTCTGGCCAATGCTGGAATCGTCAGTGAACGGCTTGTCATGAGGTCTTGTAAGGCACTGTAATCGTAGATGACGTTTCTTTGTTTCATGAGAGGTCCTCCTTCCATGTTTTCTTTTTTTTTGCGCCTTACAAGGAAACCGCCTGCGATTTTTTTAGGCAATTGTTAACCCCATCTCGATGAGATTATGGTCATGTATCATTCGTTATCTCATACAGGCGATAGGAAAAGAACACAGGCCGAAAAAAATCACGGCCAGTGGTCTTGTGTGTAGCGGCCAAAGCCTCCCATGTTAAGGGGAGGGGGACCACGAAGTGGTGGAGGGGTTCTTTACGGCAGCCCGCCAGAGAGATTTCATCACATCTCATTCGAGTATAACGGCAGGTTTTTACGAGCTACAAGCCATTTGTCATGAAAACTGGGTATACACAGTCTTTACGGCGGGACGGCTTTTATCCGTCCCCTACGGAATCGCAATCAGGCGATAGAAATGAACGAAGGCCCCGGACGGGGCATTTTTTACGAGCCGAGGGTCACTCGAGGCGATGTCGTTGTTTTGAATCTGTCGCCGCGTAGCGGCATATGAGTCGGATTTTACCGCGTCTTATATCCCTGGTATTTGTCTTTTAATTTCGTGTTGTCTTTCAATACTTGGGCGATGGTTTTTCCTTGTTCGAGTTCTGTTTCAGCTTTGCCGACGCCCTGGGTCTGGGGATGGAAGTCGTAATCGTACTGATTGAGGTAACGGCCATTGGCGTCTACTTTGTTGGTCATGGCCAGGACATCTTTGACGCCAGGGACTTTGAAGTAGGAAACGGCTGCGCGGATGGCGTCTAATTTATCAGCTGGGATCCCCGTCATGAGGACGGCCTTCATCTGTGTCGGCGGGACGGCGAATTGCAGATGATCGAGCTGCCAGACTTCCAACTGTTCGCCTACGTCGAGGATGAATGTTGTATTGTCGAAATCGAAGACGGCATAGGGATGATTATTTTTATCATAGTTCGGAGAATCTTTGCCGTAAGCCGCGATGAAGTCGTTGATTCCCTGGCGGACCGTAGCGTCCCAGCGGGGGCTTTGAACGGCTTGGGCTTGTCATGATTCCTGGCCTCCTGTACCGTAGTTGACATTTTTACATACTGCATTATAGGCCCGGATTTTTTTGGATTTGTATAAAGTATGAAATAAATAGGTAAAATTGAGAGCCTAGGGATTGTTGTAATTACCACGGACAAAGAGGGTGTTTTTTTGATATAATATATAAATAGACTTTTTCTATATGCTATAGTGAACAGGAGGCGTTTTGTATGGCTTTTAAGAAACGTGTGGTAGGGGTCATCGGCTTAGGTCATGTCGGGGCTCATGTAGCTTTTAATTTAGGGGTCCTCGGGATTGCCGATGAAGTCAAGTTATGCGACGTGAAGTCGGAAAAACTGGTCAGTGAACGGCAGGATATGATGGATGCCGTCATGTTCATGCCTCATCGTGTCAATTACACGATTGCCAGCTATGAAGAATTGGCTGACTGCGACGTCATCGTCAATGCTATCGGCGACATTACGCTCTGCGCATCGGGGAACCGCGACGATGAAATGCATTTCACTGTGCCTCAGGTCGCTGATTATATCCCCAAGGTCATGGCCGGCGGCTTCCAGGGCATCATCATCAATATCACCAACCCTTGTGACGTCATTACGGACCTCATCGCTAAGAAGAGCGGCCTTCTGAAAGGCCATGTTTTCGGTACCGGCACGGGGCTGGACAGCTCGCGCCTGGTCAGTGCCATTTCCCAGCAGACCGGCTTGGATCATCATTCCTTCTCGGCCTACATGATGGGGGAACACGGCAATTCCCAGATCGTCCCCTGGTCGCTCATCAAGTTCGGCGGCAAATCCCTGGCAGAACTGGAACAGAATCCGGCCTATGTCTTCGATAAGGCCCGCGTCCAGGATGAAACCATCCATGCCGGCTGGGTCACCTATTCTGGCAAGCACTGCACGGAATACGGCATCAGTATGACGGCAGCTACCATGGTCCGGGCCGTCCTGCGGGATGAACGGAAAATCATGGCAGCCAGCGCGCCTTTAGATGGTGAATACGGCGAAACGGGCATCTTCTGCGGTGTCCCGTCGGTCATCGGCGCCAACGGTATCGAAGAAGTCATCGAATATAACCTGCCGGAACAGGAAATGAAGGACTTCAAGGCCTGCTGCGCTACGATTCGCGCCAACATCGCCAAAGCCGAAGCATTTTGGAAATAATGTGGGTATTTTAAGCTGTTAGTGGCCAGCTGATGGATTTAAATTTAAAATCATTCACTGAAAACGACAAACGATGAACGACCTACAACTAACGTAAAAAGGCGCTGTCTTCATGCGACAGCGCCTTTTTTATCGCCCTTCGACGCAGATCCATCGGTGTTCTTTTTCGATGTGGACCTGGACGGAGGAGAAGCCGGCATCATGGAAAATGGTTTCAAAGGTTTCCGGCGTCGGGTTATAGAGGTGGTAGCGTTCGATGTTTTCCCGGACGTCAGCGCTGAGGCCGTCGTGGCCGTAGATTTCGGCGATGAGCAGGAATGTGCCGCCTGGTTTCAGGACGCGATGGACTTCCTTCAGGTTTTCCGGTGGATTGGGCCAGAAATAGAAACTTTCGACGGTCGTGATTTTGTCAAAGGTTTGGTCGGTAAAGGGCAGGGCTTCGACAGAACCTTCGCAGACTGTCATTTTTCCGGCAGCTATATCGTCAGCATTCGTCTGGCGTGAGGTCTGGACCGACGTCGCTGAATAGTCCACGCCAGTCAGATGGCCTGTCGTGATGTGGGCGCTCATGCGATGGAGATTGGCCCCGCCGCCGCAGCCGATGTCCAGGACCATTTCATCGCCGCGCCAATGGAAATGGGACAGGCCCCATGCCGTAAGGGCGGCATGGCTCTCATTCATGCGCGCCAGCATCTGCTGCCCCGCTTCCCCAGTCGGTTTGGCCGGATTGCCGGCCGTCGTAATGGCTTTTTGCCGTTCTTTTTCTGTATTGGTCATGATGATAACTCCTTTCGTAATCCTATCATCAAAATCATACCACGATGTCACAGTCAGAGAAAGGGTCGGCGGGCCAGAATTGGAAAATGTGCAGAACTTTGGCTGACTTCATGCGCCAGACTCTTTCCTTTTACTTGCCTATTCCTTTTTTATCGGAGAATTTTTCTCTTAGCATCTGGTTGATTTCATTTCTTTCTTTTCCCTGTTTTTCCATTTGTTTGATCAATTTATACGCATGAAACAGTGGGGACGGAGCGATTTCAGAACTGAAGAAGCCGATGCCCATGTTCCAGGCCAGCTGCTCGAATACGTCGTCCAGGGCTCTGGAGTCCAGGCCATTGGCATAGGCTTTCAGAAGTTCCCGCATGGCCTGCCGCATCCGTCCGGCACCGACGGCATTGGCCAGCGAAAGCAGGAGGCGGATGTTATAATCGAGATATCGTTTTTCACTTTTCCAGGTCATATCCCAAAATTCTACAGCCAGCTCGCCCAGTTTTTCATCAATCATGGGATAGTTCGTGATGACTGCCGGCCGTTCTGGTGCATCTTCCACGTTCCCTTTCTCCTCGGTCCGGTAGAAATAAGCGTGATACTCGTGTTCCGCTGTTTTTTCCATATAGTGAACATATCCCAGCATTTCCATGATCTCATAGAGGGGGATTGGTTCAAAACTTTGAATGACTTCCATCCCTTCGCCGACGGGAAGCTTGGCTGCCTGTTTTTTCAGCCCATCGAGAAAATTACCGGCAATGCCGCGGACGTCCACTTTTTTGAAACTTGTTACTTTATCTTTCCATTCCAGATTATTCATAGGTATACCCCTTTCTGCTGTTTCCTTGGTTTCTTTGTCTTTCTGGATGCAGTATATCATGGTAGAATGGACGAGTATGTTGGTTTTATAACAAACTATGACATTTTTACTATATTTAATGGTAAACATATTTTAGCCATAAATGAAGGAGGTATCCTCTTATGATTGAACGACCTACTACAGAACAGCTATTAGCTGCTTCCTTCATTGAACTTGCAAGGAAGAAATCCGTTGACAAGATTTCGGTCAAAGAAATCGTCGCAAACTGTGGCATGACAACAACAACATTTTATAATCATTTTGCGGATAAATATGTACTATTGGCTTCTATCTATAACAAAGAAATTGAGCCGGCTTTCAGCCAACTCGGCAGCAAAATCATCTGGCGTGATGCGTTGCGCATATTCTGCACTACCCTTTCGGATAAACAGTCATTTTTTCTAAATGCGTTGAAAAACACATCAGGGCAGACCTCCTTCCGCTATGCGACTAATGACTACGCCATCGATTTACTGCGTGAACGCCTGCGTATTTTAGGTAAAGAAGATGCACTTCCTATAGAAATCGATTTTTTGGCTAAGTACTATATGCGTTCTATCTCTGAGATGATTCAGGACTGGTTTATTGGTGAGCAAAAAATTCCTCTCGATAATTTTATCACAGTTTCGCCAGAAGACTCCTTCCTCTTAGGTAGGGGATGAATGGCGATGGATTTCGCAGGTTCGATGCCTGCGAAATCCACCCTATGTCATTTCTGTCTTAGCCTTTTCACCTCGGCTACGGTATAATGGTAGATAACAGAGGAGGTGAATCCTAGATGTACTTGACGCAA
>ERZ791858.457-NODE-457-length-36664-cov-19.140075_pt1 | contig 36664 bp, 31 predicted proteins | sample MGYA00510284_ERZ791858 | MGnify/ENA primary metagenome ERZ791858 (study PRJEB30046, sample SAMN00792077) | human gut metagenome | study: EMG produced TPA metagenomics assembly of the A metagenome-wide association study of gut microbiota in type 2... | reverse complement strand
GCGTGTATTACTCACTAATTTTCACCTCATTTTATTTCCGTCACAACCTATATATCGTGCTCAAGAGTATGCCGTGTGAACTTTTGGAATTCAGTCCACACGGCATATTGCTTTATTTCAGCTTTTCGAGAATCTCATCCGCCGTCATACCGGATGCCAGCAGTTTCTTCAGCACAGCCTCAGCCTCAACCTTCTTAGCAACTTCGGCGGCCTTCGCCTCAGCGGCAACCTTCTTAGCCTCCAGCTTTGCGATTTCTTTTTCGGTCTGCTTAATCTCCGCTTTCTGCGGCTTTAGACTTTCACGAAGAGACTTGATGTCGGTCTTCAACTCTTCAATATAGGCGACAGTCTCGGAAAAGCCTTCTTCGCGCATCGCCTTGTCCTTCTACAATTTTGCAATATGAGCATCGAAATCGGTAGATGCGCTAACACGGCTCTTGCCGACTTTGATTCTGGTCATAGGATGATAACTCCGATAAGATTATGTAAGATTTAAGGTTAGTATAGCACTGTGGGAATGGGATAGCAATGATCTGCTCCGTATGTCGCATCAAACCACAACCGGGATTTTCCAATCTGTTCCTTCAAAAAACTCCTTGTGGTTAAGCAGCACATTATAGCCTTGGTCAAAGTGAGGGTTCGGAAAGAGGCTTTCTTGCGAAAGTAATTCTCCGTTTCCGACCCAGTTAAAGGCATCGCACACTCGAATTCTTAAAATTCCGACAACATTATTCGCCATGTCCAAGCCATGTTCACTATCAAGCGACTTTCTTTTTATTGTCCACCCATGTTGAGCATGCGGACGTAGAAAAGTTGATGGGAGTGTACTTCTCAAATCAACTGAAATCGTATCATCACCAATTTTGATGCCGTTATCAGATGCAGTTTCCGACTTCGAAACAGCAATCAACAGAAGGTATTGATACATGCTCTCTTTTATCGTTTCCAAATACGTATCAAATTCGGGCTCAGACAGTTCCATTCTTTTCTGAAGAACCGCCCCCATATCCACAGAACGCTTCTCATATTTACAAAATGAATTTCTTAAATAAGCTGTGTACTTATTTGCGCCAAACCATAGTGCAGTCCAATGGTTATCAACAACATCGACATAATGCGTTGGAATTCCATAATGCTGAAGAACCGATTCTAATCTCGTTCTTGATATTGAACTATTGTCCAAGTTCATAAAATGTGAAAAGTCCTTATCGTTTATTGCTCTGTCTATCACCAAGTTCAGCAAATGATTCCGACGACTTCTCGCTCCTGTGGATTCAATTCCGTGATAGATGCTAGGCTCTATCGTTTTATATAGTTTGCATTGACCACGATATAGCACATTACCATATGATGCGTTAATATACTTTACATATCCTATAATCTGCGTGAGTGCATAAATTGAATTGACCTGATACATTGGAACTTTTCTACCACAGGCGAATTCAAAATCTTCAAGGTAAATAGCATCTTGAATGGCTTTATTGGGCTCTATTACTTTTAAACTCATCGCGTCACCTACATCTGAAACATCAAATCGTTACATTCTCTGCATCTTATCCACATCATCCATATTGTGTTGTCTGCCGCCTACCGCGTAGAGGTGTACAAAGCTGTGTACCTCCAAAGCGGCTGGCTGTCACAGCCCAAATATATACTGCTCAGTACTATTTTCAAGGACAACAGATATACATTCAAGCACTCGTCTTATTTATTCATCTTTTAATGCCTTGCCCAGTTGATTTCCTCCGTTCGGTAGGAATACTTGTGGTAATATGCACTGATGGCTGCGCCCACGGCCACAGAATTATCCTTTTTGCTTCCCGGAATGATGGTGCACCGGGAGCCGGAATATGAAAGCGAATTGCTGCTTTTCAGAATATTCATGCTGTTCCAGATCTCCGGCACACAGTCATAGAGTCTGCCGGTCAGAATCAGGACCTCGGGGTTGAACAGATTGATGATGGTGCCTACCATAAACCCGATATATTGCTTCAGCAGCCTAAAATTCCATTCGTTCTGTGCAAAGGTACGCAGACGCTCCCGATCCGTTTTCTGCTTGAACACCTCCAGATTCTCGGATTCAAACACGCGGGCACGTATCAGCGATTCCAGACAGGTCTTTTGGCAGAACGGGCAGCGACATCCGGAAAGTGGGATTTTATCTTCCGGAATCTTACCAGCTTGTTCTGCGTCTGTACACTCACTCTTCAAACGCTGAAGCGAGAAATCCGGGGAAAGGATATGACCGATTTCTCCAAAAAACCCATTGTTTCCCCGTAGCAGCCGCCCGGCCATGCAGCCGCTCAGGCCGATGCCAGTGCCGTGGTAGACGCAGAGGATGTTCTGCGATTCCGCAAGGCTTCTGCGTACAGGGTCAGTTGCATGGAATAGTTGTTCTTTCTCATGCAAAAAGCCAGCCTCGGCATTGTGGCAAAGTTCCACCTCGATATCCAGGCTCTCCAGTAGTGTGCGAACATCCGCACATAACAGGCTGTCCAGATTTTTCTCGTTCAGACATGGAATATTGGGGCAGGCAGAGATTTGATTTTTTTTAGTATCGACCGCTCCGGGGAACGCGATCCCGATTCCAACCAGCGGGAGCACCAGGTTTGAAGTATCCTCCGAGGTTTTTGCCACTTGCAGGAATGCGAGCAGGACATCGTTCAGTGTTTCCGCCAGCTTTTCCAAGTCCTGCGATGAGTTTAGGCAAATGTAGTCCTCCTCTGCTTCCTTTGGCTCCTTTCGTGCACTCAGCAGATCCCGATCCAGCAGTTTTCCCAGTCCCAGTTCCCGCAGTCTTTTTCTAAGAACTGGTTGAAAGGCAAAATCCACCAAGCTCACTTTGATCTCACGCGTACCAACGGCAATGCCCAGCATATATCCCACGGTCGGCAACAGCGATAAGTCTTCTTTCGCCAGGTAACCTCTGTTTCGCAGCTCCTCGCATAGCTTGTTGACTGTTGGCCAAGAGAATCCCGATGCTTCAGAAAGCTTTGTTTTATCGGCTGTCTGCTGCCGTCGGATCTCATCGAGCAACCGGTAGTTATTTTCCGATAGAAGTGCTTCCTGCTTTTCCTTTTCAGCCATATAGAGTCTCCTCCATAAAAATAATATAAAATAAAGGAGGGAGCGGCAAGGTACACCGTTGTGCCTTGCCGCCCCTCCTAATCAAGGCTATGTGTCAAATCAACTTGTCATGTAAGCGATTGCTGCCGGAAACAGCTTGTCAAGGATAGACTTGAGCGCTGGAGCCATCTCCGGTTTGAGAAACAGGGCTCCGATATAGACGAGCAAGAGCGCGATGAACACAATCTCCCAGAACTTCGATTTTGACATTTCGTTCTGATCTTTTGCGCTCTTTGTGTCCTTATTCTGTTTCTCAGCTGGTTCCAGTTTAGGAGATGCCGACTCCAAATGTTCCTGCTCCGTTTCAAGACGTTTCGAGCCTGACTCAGGAGAAATCGGCTGCGGGATCTGAGATTGGCCCGGATGCAGGTCGTGTTTCTTACTCTTACGATTCTTGTAGCTGCTGGACTTCTTCTTACTTTTTTTAGACATAAGGCAGGCCCCTTTCTCTGGTCTCTGGGCTTTTGCACAAAGCACAAAAGCGGTGGCTCTCAGAGGCTGAGTCCCCAGCCCAGCCTGACGAGATTCGGCCTTGCGGTCAAATCCAGATATCCTGATTCCCAGGGCGTTACCAGGATATTGCTCCACGAACAGATAAAAGTAGCAGTGGAAGTCTTTATATATAAATTAAAATTTCGGCTCTTTATTTATTGTCACCATTATACATAATCTCATTCGATTTGTCAATAGTCTTTAGATAATTTTATCATGTAATTTATATGTACAACATGAAAGAGTTGCATTCTTATCGGCTAAATTCTTCTCCTTGTAGTGTAACATCCAATTTCCGGCGCCATCTAAAACCATATAGGATCGCTAACAATAGTAAGGGCCGTGTGTTCAAAAACTCCATTAGGAGAAGAACACACGGCTCTGTTACTTTTATTTCATCTTTTCGAGGATCTCATCCGCAGCCATATCGCTTGCCAGCAACTTCTTAATCTGGGCATTGAAGTCAGCGGGAGTGATTGAAATATCCACGATTCACCCAAACATTGCTAATATTTTGCCTTTGCATCTTAGCCACATTCTCATGTGTTGCCTGCCGCCCACCGCGTAGAGGTGTGCAAAGTTTCGAGCAGCAAAACCGTGAGAAATTTCCCACGGTTCAAATATAACCCTTTAAAAACTAGTTTTCAAGGGCACAGCTGAAATATACATTAGTCTGTACTGCACTGCATTTAAACAACGTAGCCCTTGGCCTTGATGACCTCCACGACCTGAGAAACATACTTCTGGCAGGTGTCGTGGTCGGGGGCTTCCACCATCACGCGGACAAGGGGCTCAGTGCCGGACTCACGGACAAGGATACGGCCGGTATCGCCCAGTGCCTCGGCCACAGCCTTGACTGCCTCCTGCACCGCCGGGTCATTCTGTGCGGCCTTTTTATCGGTCACACGGACGTTCTCCAGCACCTGCGGATAGATCTTCAGCGGCTCAGCCAGCTTGCTCATGGGCATCTTCTTCGCCAGCATGACTTCCATCATCTTCAGGCTGGTCAGGATGCCATCACCAGTGCTGGCGTACTTGCTGAAGATAATATGGCCACTCTGCTCACCGCCGATACGGCAGCCGTTCTTAGCCATATACTCATAGACGTACTTGTCACCCACTGCAGTCTTGGCGTAGCCGATGCCCTTCTCATCAAAAGCCTTATACAGGCCAAAGTTGGACATGACCGTGGTAACGACGGTATTGGTCAGCAGCTTGCCACGCTCCTTCATGTAGCAGCCGTAGATGTACAGAATATGGTCGCCAGTGATGACATTGCCCTTTTCATCCACACACAGGCAACGATCAGCATCGCCATCATAGGCAAAACCGATGTCCAGCCCCTTCTCTACCACGAACTTCTGCAGACCCTCAATGTGGGTGGAGCCAGCATTATTGTTAATGTTCAGACCGTTCGGCTTGTTGTTGATGACGTAGGTATCTGCTCCCAGAGCATCAAACACAGACTTGGCAATGTTCCAGCTGGAGCCGTTGGCACAGTCCAGACCGACCTTGACACCCTTAAAGGAGTAGATACCGAGGCTGATCAGATAGCCCATGTAGCGGTTACGACCAGAAACATAGTCCACAGTGCAGCCAATGTGCTCACGGTGAGCAAAGGGCAGCTCCGGCCAGTCCTTGTCGAACACATGGAGCTTTCCGTCGATGTAGTCCTCTACCAGCAACAGGATCTCCTCGGGCATTTTCTCGCCATAGCAGTCGATCAGCTTGATACCGTTGTCGTAGTAGGGATTATGGCTGGCAGAAATCATGATGCCACAGTCGAAGTCGTCCACGCGGGCGATGTAGGCCACACTGGGCGTAGTAGTGACGTGCAGCAGATAGGCGTCTGCGCCGGAAGCGGTCAGACCCGCCACCAGACTATATTCGAACATATAGGAACTACGGCGGGTGTCCTTGCCGATTACAATACGAGCAGGCTCGTTGTTGCCATTGCGCTCGCGCAGGGCGTTGTAATACCAGCCCAGAAAACGGCCAACCTTATAAGCGTGGTCGGCAGTCAGAGTGATTCCTGCCTCACCACGGAAGCCATCAGTTCCAAAATACTTTCCCATTATAGTTTTTTCCTCATCCAAAGAGTGAATTGACGAATATATGCTTTAGCCGGATGGATATCCGTTGCCTGCTGCTCACCACGGAGAGGTAGCATATTTGAGCAGCACAGCCATGCTGATGCATGGCCGTTGTGTAGATAATCAGTATTTTCTCCACACCATCTTATTGACCACATTCACATAGCCCTGAATGATGCGAACTACCTTCATGGACACGGTCTCGTCCACATAGTCGGGGCAGGGTTTGCCCAGAACACCCTTCTGCTTCATCTCGATCGCCATATCGGTGGCATTGAGCAGCTCCCGGGTGGTAATACCAGCCAGAATGAAGTCGCCGGCTTCCAGTGCCTCGGGACGTTCCGTACTGGTACGGATGCACACGGCGGCGATGGGATGACCGATGGACAGATAGAAGCTGCTCTCCTCTGGCAGAGTGCCGGAGTCGGAGACGATTGCCAGCGCGTTCATCTGCAGCTTGTTGTAGTCGTTGAAGCCCAGCGGCTCGTTGACCCGGACACGAGGGTCCAGCTGGAAGCCGCTCTTTTCCAGACGGTGCTTGCTGCGAGGATGGCAGGAGTAGAGAATGGGCATATCGTACTTTTCTGCCAGTGCGTTGATAGCGGTGAACAGGCTCAGGAAGTTCTTTTCAGAGTCGATGTTCTCCTCACGGTGGGCGGACAGCAGAATGTACTTGTCCTTCTCCAGTCCCAGACGCTCTAACACATCGCTTTTCTGGATTTTCTCCAGATTCATGTGCAGCACCTCCGCCATGGGAGAACCGGTCTGGTAGGTGCGCTCCTTGGGCAGGCCGGTATCTGCCAGATACTTCCGGGCGAACTCGGAATAGCACATATTCACGTCAGAAATCACATCCACGATGCGGCGATTGGTCTCCTCGGGCAGGCACTCATCCTTGCAGCGGTTGCCGGCCTCCATGTGAAACAAAGGAATGTGTAGCCGCTTCGCAGAGATGGCAGACAGGCAGGAGTTGGTATCGCCCAGCACCAGATAGCCCTCCGGCTGCAATTCGCTGAGCAGCTCATAGCTGCGCCCCAGAATGTTACCGCAGGTCACACCCAGATTCTCGCCAACCACGGGCACCAGAATGTCCGGACCATACTCCCCGAAGGTGTTTTTCAGCTCGAAATCCTCCCAGAATACGGTGGAGAGGTTTCTGTCCCAGTTTTGATTGTAATAGACCACGCAGCAGTCAAAATATTCCCGGCAGCGCTTGATGACAGCTGCAAGACGAATAATCTCCGGACGGGTGCCACAGCCAATCATGACCTTGGTACGCCCGTCGTTTTTCCATTTAAAATTGTGTTCCATAAAAACCTCCTAACGTCAACCAGTATCTTCTCTTACACCGGCTCGAAGAAAGTGTCCGGGTGGTTTGGGTTGAAAATCTCGTTGCAGGTCATCACCGTCACAAGATTCTCCATCTCCGACAGGTTAATGATGTTGTGGGTCCAGCCGGGAATCATGTGGACAGCCTCGATCTTGTCTCCGGAAACCTCAAACTCTACCGTTTCCCCGGTGTTGATGTTACGTTCCTGAATCAGGCCGTGACCTGCCACCACGATGAACAGTTCCCACTTGGAATTGTGCCAGTGCTGTCCCTTGGTGATGCCCGGACGACTGATGTTGATGCTCACCTGCCCGCAGTCGGCAGTGTGTACCAGTTCCGTAAAGGAGCCACGGTTGTCTACGTTCATCTTGAGGGCGTACTTGAATTTGTCGGTGGGCAGATAAGTCAGGTACAGGGAGTAAAGCTTCTTGGCAAAGGAGCCGTCCGGCATCTTGGGCATCATGAGGGTCGCGGGCTGTGCCTTGAACTCTTGCAGTAAATCGACGATTTCTCCCAATGTGACCTTGTGGGTCACAGGGACACAGCAGTATCGACCATCTGCCTTCAGAACGGTTTCCACGCCGTCAAATTCACAGTGCTGCTCCTTGCCTTCCAGCAGGTCAAACATTCCTTCTACAAGGTCATCGATGTACAGCAGTTCCAATTCCGTGCTGCGGTCATTGACGGTAAACGGCTCGTCATTGGCCACCGCCCAGCAGAAGGTGCTGACGGCACTGTTGTACTTGGGGCGGCTATGTCCCATCAGGTTGACAAAACGGTAAACCGCAACCTTAACCCCAGTCTCCTGAGCATACTGGAAGAACAGTTCCTCGCCAGCCTTCTTGCTGCGGCCGTACTCGCTGTTGCCGAAGCGGCCTGCCAGCGTGGCCTGAATGGACGAGGACAGCATGATGGTCGCCTTGTTGTTGTGCTTTTTCAGGCAGTTCAGTAGGTCAGATGCAAAGCCGAAGTTGCCCTTCATGAAATCTTCTGGGTTCTCCGGACGATTCACGCCTGCCAGATTGAACACAAAGTCCGCCTTTTGGCAGTACTCATCCAGCTCCGCCGGGGTGGAATCCAGATCATACTCGTAGATTTCTTCAATATGTAATGCCGGGCGGGTCTTGTTCTTGCCATCCCGGATGTTTTTCAGGTTGTTACACAGGGCGGTTCCCACCATGCCCTTGGCACCTGTGACTAGAATGTTCATCCTATCACCTCTTTAATGTACTGCGGTGCAGTCCAGAATATCTGCGCCATCCGGTACAGTTGCATGATTGCAGACAGTACAGTTGCTGCCGATGCGCGCAAAGTTCCCCACAGTGGCACCTGTGCGGATGACACTGTTAGTATAGATCAAGGCGTAATCCCCTACCGCTGCATCACAGTGAACTTCCGTTCCGGCATTCAGCAGGACACCGTTGCCGACGGATGCGCCGTTCTGAACACAAGCGTTTTGCAGCACCACACAGCCGCATCCCAACTTGGCGTATGGACTGATGTAGGCACTGGGAGCAATGATGTTGGGGAACGCATAGCCAAGTGCTTTTGCCTTCTCATACACCTGTGCTCGGAACCGATTATTGCCGATTCCCACCACCAGCAAGCCATACTCCTTCCGCAGCTCCGGCAAATCAGCAAGACCGCCAACCACCGGAATTCCGCAAATCTCGGCACCCACAGGCTGTCCGTCATCCACGAAAGCACAATCATATCGGAACATCGCCTGCTCCGCCACCATGCGCCCAAAGCCGCCGGCACCAATCAGCAGTAACTTTTCTTTAGACATTCGGGATACCCTTCAGTGCATTCTGAACATACTCGGTGGTGAGAATCTTCTTGACTGTGCCTTCCACATCCAGACGCTCGGTGTTGTGGCTGGTGTAAGATTCATCTGCCATGGTATGTACCTCGCCCTTGACCACAAACTTGTCGTAGTTCAGGTCACGATTATCCGCAGCAACACGGAAGTAGTGACCCATATCTTGACTGCGCAGACGCTCCTCACGGGTCATCAAGGTCTCGAACAGCTTCTCGCCGTGACGAGTGCCGATGATGTTCGTACCGGTATCGCCGAACAGTTGCTGAACAGCCTTGGCCAGATCGCCGATGGTAGAGGCATCAGACTTCTGGATGAACAAATCACCAGGATTTGCATGTTGGAAAGCAAACAAGACCAGATCTACAGCCTCGTCCAGGTTCATCAGGAAGCGGGTCATGTTGGGGTCGGTGATGGTGATGGGATTGCCAGCCTTGATCTGGTCAATGAACAGCGGAATGACGGAACCACGGCTGCACATGACATTGCCGTAACGAGTGCAGCAGATGGTGGTGCCGCCGCGCTCAGCAGCTACACGGGCATTGGCATAGATGACATGTTCCATCATGGCCTTGGAGATGCCCATGGCGTTGATGGGATAAGCTGCCTTATCGGTAGACAGGCAGACGACACGCTTAACGCCTGCGTCGATTGCAGCGTGCAAGACGTTATCAGTACCGATGATGTTGGTCTGAACAGCCTGCATGGGGAAGAACTCGCAGGAGGGAACCTGCTTCAGAGCGGCAGCGTGGAAGATGTAGTCAACGCCGGGCATGGCGTCACGGATAGACTGGGGGTTGCGGACATCACCGATGTAGAACTTGACCTTCTTGGCGTTCTCCGGGTGCTTGGCCTGAAGCTCATGGCGCATATCGTCCTGCTTCTTTTCGTCACGGGAGAAGATACGAATCTCCTTCAGGTCAGAATCCAAGAAGTGCTTCAGAACGGTAGAACCAAAAGAACCAGTACCACCAGTGATCATAAGGGTTGCGTTATCAAATGCAGACATTTTTATTCTTCCTCTTTCCATTTAATTTAATATTCATACACACTAATATATGTTCTCGGTATCATCGCATTATGGAAAGCACCATCATTTACAACATAAATGTAGTCATCATCAATGTAGATACCTTCAACCGCATAGGATTGATATAATTTATACTGAATTTTGATGTTTTCCGTTTGGGTGTCAAATACAACGCAGTAGTTTTCTTCGCCTTTATAATCAGCCCCTACCGTAATATAGATCAGACCGTCATACATATAAATCATATCCTGATCTTTCATATTTACAGAATATGATTTTAGTAGATTTCCCTCCCGGTCAAAATGAAGCATATATTTGTTATAGCACAGTACCCAAAGCGTATGATCCTCATTATCCATACAAATACCATTCGCCTGATATTTTTTGTATTTTCCCAAATCAATTACTTTGGTCAACTTGCCTCTTTTGGAGATTTCCTGAATGCTGTCGCCTACCGCTATCCAAATGGCATCATCAATTGTGTCATATGCAATTCCTTGCAAATTCAGTTTTCCATCATTGGTATAATTTTCTATCTGTACCTCTTGCAAAGCCTTTTTCAGATTGCTGTCCAACTCAATCAACCGCAATTTGTCTCCACTATCAGTTCCATGGTCTGCAATCCAAAAAGTTTGATTTGCGGAATCATAGGTAAAGCCGGTACTTGTAAAATTACCAGTTTCCAACTCATCCAGATAAATTATAGTAGTAGGTATCAGTTCTTTGCAATTGTCTGCCACCATTGTAGATGCATCAATTTTAACATTCTCTAAGCGATGTTCTTTAACGACCAGCCCACTCACCACCACAATTAAAACAAGCAGTAGTAGTCCATGCCATTTTGTACATCGGGGGGGGGTAATCATTTCAGTCACTCCTTTTTGTTCATTGTTCGTTTCACTTTTGCAACGGCCCGCGAGGGGATCGTGCAACCTGCAAGCCATGCATTTTTCAGCTTATACTCCAGCTTTTTGCCGTTGGATATCGTTTCATTGGATTCCTCCAGCTTTGTATTGAAAAAGGCCTTCAGCTCCGGCTGCAGCCAATGCGTTCCATCTGCGCGTTCCCGGTCACGGATATCTCCATAGCGAACCTCAGTCGCGCCCGGAATAGTTCCTAGAGTCAATAATGCATGACCATTATAACAATGTGCTATCGGACATTTACCAACCGGGCACCAATCCAAAGGTTTTTCTGGATGCTCAAATGCATTGTGTAATAAATGTCCGCAGTAACAAGGCAACGCCTCTCCAGTGGTCAAATCAATATACATTGACCATAGCCCTGCGTAGCAGTAGTCCCCCTGATGAATTCCGAAAATGCTCTTTTTGAACTTCCAAAAGCCCGAATCAAACTGCGACCACACCTTATCGTATTCTTCGATTGACAGGTTTGTCAGGTAATCAATTCCGGCTGTTCTATCATCGCGTGCAATGGTCAAGTGCGGAAGCGCTCCAAAATGCTCCATGGAAAAAGATTTCAGCTCATCAATATATGGAATCAATTCATCGCTCGGTGTCACTTCGATATTGACCGACGCACCAGCCTCCCAAGCACGATTTACATTTTCTGCAAATCGATTCAATAGATTCTTCTTTTTAAGCTCTAAATAATGGAACGAGCATTTAAATTCAATATGTGAAAGCAGTGCCCGGTCCCATGCCAGAATTTTATCCAGCATTGGATTGATCGTCATATTGGAAACGATCTCTGCGTAATGCCCTTCTTCTACCAGCTCTTTGACATATTGATCCAGATTTGTAACCAGAAGCGTTTCGCCATCTGCACAGAAGTTCATATACGCCGGACCACCAAGCCGTTCCTTACTCATTGCTTTCCGAACTTGCTCCGGGGTGAACTTCATTTCAGGCTGGATTCCCTGATAATGCTCATCTCGCTGCGCAAGATAGCAATAATGACACCGAAAATTGCAAATTGACATTGGAATTCGGAACAAAATCAGCTTTTTTATCTTATCCATTTTTTCTTCCCCTTTTTACCTTATTTATCAACTTTTTGCGTTCTTCTTGATTTAATACAACAAATAAATCCGCTGCCAGCGTAATTCCGCACGTAACGATGACCGCAACCGCAAGCAAAACCCATCCTCTAGCTGGAATAAGTAATTGAACCACAAGAGCAGCCACAAGATTCAGGGCACAGCAAAGTAGGGATATTCCAACATCTTTATAAAATTCATACCATGGCAATTCCAACAGCTTCGCCGTATAGGGAGCTGTAATAAGCAGATTGCGGACAATCGTAAGTGAAGAGCTTACGCCTGCGATTGCATAAACGCCAAGCGATGTATGCCCCAGCAGAAAGTAAACCACTCCAAGATTCAGAATTCCTGTGGTCAAAAATGCAACAGAATTCACCTTCAGATGATTTGTGGCCGTAAACACATTGTAAAGTGTCTGCGTTCCAGCACTTGGGATGAATGCCATGCAGGTCAAAAGCGAAAGAATCGTCAATGCTTTTGCATCCAAAGACGGCACCCACAAGGAATAAAACTGCACGCCAAAACTGCAAAACGTCATAATGGGAATGGAGATCAACACACTTGAAATCTTCATGTTGCTCCGCAGAGTATGTAGCATCTCAGCTTTATTATGCTTTGAATACTGCATTACAATCTCAGGAGCAAAGTTTGAGTTCAAGGTAGATGCCAGACTGATAATTGCATTGGGAACCACTTTGGCTACTGATAACAGCCCCATCATGGCCGGGCTGACAAACAGGTTTGCAAGCAGCAAATCAAGACCTGTCATCAGCATGTTGCCGCCCTGATTGACTGTGTTCCAGATACCAGATTTTAGCATCTGGCCCACAGCCTTCACTCTGAAATCCCGGATGGAAAAGCGCAGTTGCGGCATAATCCGCCGTTGCAACACTCCATAGACCGGAATTGCTGCAAGCGTCAGCACCATAGAGCAAAGCGACACATAATAAACCTTCGGTTCCAGCAAGCTGAACATGACAAGTAGCAAAACACCATTGAGCGCCGTCCGAATCGCGTTGATCATGTTTTGAAGATAGATTCGATTTAAGACAAAGGTTGAGATGCTGTATACCGAAACTGCCAGATTGGCAAAGAAATTGACAAAGACACATCCAAACAGAATCTTTACATGTCCGACGTTCGCGTTCTCGATTACGATCAGCTTTTCCAAATTATAGATCGTTGCAACGGCTAAAGGAGCCAGAATCAATATCATTGCCGTGTTGCAAACAATGACCGAGGAATAATATTCCTTCATTTTGTCCAATTCTTTCTCGTGATAACTCACCGAGATAAAGCGTGCGGCCATCGAATTAAACGCAAGAGTCAACAGCGAGGCGTATGTAACGAAGTTGTTCGCCAACTGTGTAAAGCCGTTTGCCTCTTCGCCCAGCTCTGCAACAATGTAAGAGGAAAGAAAAAAGTTAATGATCAGCGAAACAAGCATTGTAAAAATGCCTGTTGTCAGGTTAATCACCGTTTGGAACCTGCTCGACATTTTCAATTGCATTTTTGACAACATTCCTCATTTCATTATAGTAGGGAAGCAATGGTCCCTGATTATAGTTTTGTGGTGGAAGCTCCAGAAGCTCTTTTGCCGCTTCTTCCGCCTCGTCAATGCTACTGCAATAGCGGAGATAGGGCAGATAGCTCAACCACTGATATGCTCCATACACTTTATGACTGATGTTATCCAGTGCAATGCAAGGAGTTCCTGTGATTGCTGAGAACACCATACCATGGAGACGATCCGTCACCACTAATTGCACACTTGAAAATTCATTCCACTTTTTTTGAAGAACTTTTTTGCGCTGGAATTTCCAAACAGCATCCGTTATCACCGTAGAGCTTTCTGTAATTTCCAGACCGCTTTCATTAAGTCCCGTTTTCAGTTCCTCTACTTGATCGACTGTTAAAACCCGCTCCGCATCTTTTCGCAGGCAAAGCAAAATACCTTCGCGTTGCTGATGCGTTTGAGCATTGTCAACAAACATCACCATATCTGGAGTATACATACAGTGCACCTCTGGCATATGGTTTCTGATAGTGTTCAACGTCCCTTCATCTCGCGCAAATACAAAAAAATTCTTATTCACTCCATAGGCTTTTCTTGAGCATGCGATTTCTTGTTGCCCAATTTCATCATTTGCATAGGACGCTGTTTGAGGGAAGACAAATACAGGATTATGCGAGAACCTTATCGCAATATCCTGCATTTTGTGTTCCTCTTCTGGCCATAATGAACCCATATTGCCGCCGCCATCTATGACTATAACATCCGTTCGGTCTATAATCTTACTAAATTTTTCTTTCCATCGTTCGTAGCAATACCGATGGATTTCTACAATCCTTTTACCCAACCCCATTGTCTCAAAGAAGCGATACTGTGAAAAAACAATCGCCTGGTCTCCCAAATTTCCATGCGTTGGAGTTGAAATGAAAACTATGGCCTGCTTGTGGCATGCGTGTATGATTCTCAGTTTACTACATATGTAAAAAAGAATAAGATTGTCCCTTATATTTTGGAGTACTGTTTTTAATCTTTTCATTCACTACCTCTTTGTACTCGCATCTGTTTTCATAATGAAGTAGTACATTCTCAGCTTTGTTCGTAAAAAGACATGATAATCCATTCTGTATTTTTTCAGCAGTGTCTTTACTTCAAGAGCACTGTCACTGTCCCCTCTTGCCATTACGACACCAGTATAGAAGTTTACCGTCTTCGCATATAAATCCCATTCTTTGCGTTCCCTAAAGTAAGCCACTCTTTCATAATACGCTATACTAATATCCTGTTCATTTTTCTTACTTCGTGTATGCGTGATACTCTTCACGTTCTGAAAATACGCATAAAGAGCGCAATTGCTAACTACGACCTTCTTACTATCGTAAAGAAATTTGTAGGTTGTTGCCTCATCCTCATGAAGGCGGCCTTTCGGATACATATTCTTTCTAGCAATTGATGTTCTGTATAACTTTCCACAGGACACGACCATTTGCGCGTAATTACCATTATACAAATCTGCACATGCTTCTTTGCCAGTTAGGACTCTAAGATGTTCTTTTTCAACTTGAACGAATTTTTCATCACCAGAAGTCACCGTCTTAAGAATACAGCAAGAAGTATCAGCGCCGGTCTTTTCAATCAAACCATATAGGTACTTGATATAATTAGTTGATACATAATCATCTGAATCCACAAAAGAAACATATTCTCCTTTCGCGTGGACAATTCCATAATTTCGTGCATCAGATAATCCACCGTTCTCTTTATGAAGCACCTTAATACGAGTATCTCTTTTTCCCCATTCTTCACAAAGCATAGGACAGCTATCCGGAGATCCATCATCCACAAGAAGAATCTCAATTTTGGTATATGTTTGGTTTACCAATGACTTCACACAACGGTCTAAATATTGCTCTACGCGGTAGATTGGTACAATAATCGTAATAAGTGGATGGGTTCTACTTTCATTCATTTCACAATTACCCTCCCGATGTCTTTTAACATGAAAAAGAAGCGTAACCCTATAATCGAATGCCATTTGCAAAGTTTTCGAGGGAGTTCCAAAACCAGCGGCAAGTGAAAGTCCCCTTTGCAACTCGCAGAGAAGTCCCTTCCGTCAAGTAGCTTTAATGCAAGTGTTTCCTTCTTTTTATAAGGATTTTCTGATGCAAATATCATTTGAAGCATATTTATGCCATTTTCGCATAGACGTTTTTCTAAAGCCGTTCCACAGCTCCCATCCCCACAAACTTCTCTTTCAAACTTTTTTCCTTTTTTATAAAGTTCTACAATCTGATCAATATCTTTTTCTCGAAATTTTTTTGTTGCTGATTCTGTATTTGTACAGTCATAAATATAACTATCGCACTCAACAATTTCCATTGTCTTGCATTTTCGAAAATAATCCAGATTAAACAAGAAATCTTCTCCAAGGGCAACTGTTTCATCAAATCGCTGATTTCCTATAATGCTCCGTCTGTAAACTTTTGAAACAGGACTGTTTGCCAAATTTGTTTCAATCATCTGCTGGAATACTTCGCCGATTTCTTCGATGGTCAAATATCTATCGGGCAACATCTGGGATCCTACGCTCGGGATACCCTCTACGGCATACCCACCCACAATTACATCAGCTTCACTTTTTTTACTAAACAACTTTTCTAGTAAATCAGGCCGTACCCAGTCATCTGAATCGACAAACATAATGTACTCATTGTTTGACTTATCAATTCCCGCATTACGTGCTGAGGATACCCCTCCATTTGGTTTGTGAATCGATGTTATGTTGCTGTATTTTTCGGCATAGAAATTGCAAAGATTTCCGCTGTTATCTATTGATCCATCATCAACCAAAATCATATTCCAATTTGGATTCGTCTGCATTAAAACGCTATTCACACAGCGTTTCAGAAATCTTTCTGCATTATACACAGGAATGATTATATCAATCATTATGTTGATCTCCTCTTCAAGTAAGCATATATCAAGGATATAATAAAATACGTCCACACCAATTTTTGCATCATATCTGTAAAATAACCTCTAACAAACATGATCATCGCTGTCGAGATAATTGCACACCACGCTCCATATAGAGCATTATGCTGCTTACTAAGAACGATTCCGAGGTTCAATTTCCCCATGAATTTTCCTATGATAGCACTGCCAATGAGTCCAAGCCATGAAAAATTGTAATATAATTCTCCCAAATAGGAGCCTCCCAAAGCAAAGTACACTCCACCGGGTAATTGATGAACAAAAATAGTTGCCTTATCTAAAAATGGAATTTGTTTGACAACCAAGGGAATAATCGAAATCAACCCCGCCAAATAGCTAGTTCCATACCCATAGGTGATATAAGCAGGAGTATATTTAACAGCAACCTCCAGCGTGTCAAAGGCAGATCCGAATTCACCAAGAGCACTTCCAAATATATTTGACATTTGACCACTCTGCATTAGCTCTAATACATCCTTGATGCCACTACTACTTCCAGCTCTAACCGTTCCTATGGCACTAATAAAAATAAAGCCAGCAACGCACCCTGCCACTACCATTGCGATTTTCCCAACAGTGACGGTATTACAAACGAAAAAATATAGATATAATAGCACGATCAAATATGCTACCTTTTCCTGCCGCGCACCAGTTGTCATCATCAAGCACTTATATAATAGAACAACAAACAATGTTGCTCGCATTTTTTTCTTTTCCTTCAGTCCAAAGAGATATAAGATGATGCCTGCATCAAAGAAGAACGCAATACTTTGTATCATTTGGGGAAAATAAAGTGAGTAAACTCCTCTATATCCTTGTGAAAGAGCCCCAAGTAAAGAAGAGATATCAATATATAACCGTGGAATCACACCAACTATCATCAATGCTTTTCCATATACTTTTGTGTCAACTTCATTTCTCTGGTTCCATTTGTCTGAAATGAACGAAGTATTCGCATCGGGCGTACTTGCCAGTCCAATAAAATATGTTGCTTGTGACATCAAATAGAATAGACACGCCTTTTGTATCACACCTTCATCTGCGTAATATTGAAAGGGCAAAGGAACTGTTCCTTGGACATTAAAACCCTCCTTAATTATCTGTCCACAATGAAAAAAGAGAGAGAAGACGCTAAACATATTAGGAATACAGAGAACCGGCAAATTGCATACAATCTTGAGCAAAATAATGTTTACAACACACTGGACAATTGCTAAGACAGAAATTGTATAATAGCTCAGATTCAATTGCATTGCCGCAATCATCGACAGCACAATTAGCTGTACGATGCCCAGTAAGAGCAACCCAACTTTTCTTTTTGTCATCAACACATTCATATATTGTCAACCTAACACATCATTTTCTATTAAAATAAGCGTCAACGTAAAATTCAGCAAGCTGATCTGCCTCTACTTTTATATCATATCCATATTTTCGTAATGCTTCTTGAGCTTCTGTCGGGTTTTTCTTATGGGGAATCTGATTCAAAGCATTCACCCACTCACCTATATCATCGAGCGGAAGTCGCTTTGCATAGTCAGTCATACAAATTTCTTGCGTAATAGTGTCTGCAAAAAGACAAGGGAGCCCAGCTGCCTGCGCTTCAATTCCAGAAACAGGAAGACCTTCGAATAGAGACGGAAGCGTAAAACAATCCATTGCTTGCATCAATTCCGGAATATCAGAACGCAAACCCAAAAACATCACATCTGAAGAAATTCCGAGTTCTGTTGCATATGCCTTGATCTCATCTGCCAAATTTCCCGTTCCTACCAAGACCAGTTTTGAATTTGGGCGTTTTGCTTTCACCTGCGTAAAAACCTGAAGTAAAAACCTGTGATTTTTTTCATAGCAAAGACGGCCAACGTGACCTATTACAAATGTATCATCCGAAATTCCTAGTTCCTTCCGTTTTTTTTGACGGATTTCTTCACAAGGAAGGTAAACACTTAAATCAATCGCATTATTTATAATCTCAAAGGAGTCACCTTCAAACAACCATTGCCCAGCCTTTTGAGAACACGCTAACCTTCTAGTTGCAACCTTATGTATTTTTCTTTTAGAACACTCTCCAATCAGCTTCTTTATTCCTTTTTGAGCTTGAAACTTTGTTGTATGCGAATGTGCTATTCTGTGCTGTATCCCACATTTCTTTGCTATTGCTAAAAAATCTCCGCATGCCGAGTCCATATTGCAATGAATAATATCAACCGGATGAGTCTTAAGGACTTTTTTGACCTCATGTGTATAGGTCAGTGGATGCTTTCCTCTTACTGGAACATGATAGATTGGGACACCAAATGTTGCAATCTCGTCATCATAGTCGCCCTTATCATATCCGTGAACAAGAATTGAAAATTCAAATCTATCATCTTTTACCAGTTGACGCAGATATTGCATAATCATGGTTTCTGCGCCAGCTCTTTTCATGCTGCCTCCCATTGCAAACATGACTCGAATTTTGTTCATACAGTTACAACACCCAATCCTTTATTTCAAGCTTTTTTCTTGCCCAATCTTTCGTATTTCCAATTACTCTTGCAGGGTTTCCTATTACGATGCTATTATCCGGAATTTTTCCTTTGACAACGCTTCCAGCACCAATAATACAGTTTTCGCCTATCTCTGTTCCTGGCAGTAAGGTTGCTCTGGCCCCAACAAAAGAGTCTTTCCCAACCTTTATGGGCTTAATAAAATGAGCTGTTTTCCCTTTAGGTGCATTCCATCCAACATTGACCATTGCCGTATGAACAGAATAGTCATGAACCAGAAAAAGGACCTCTCTGCTTATCGTTACACCAGTTTGAATAGTAATCGCTGAGTAATCTGCTGAGTCAAAATATACGTCTGGGCAAATATATGTAATTGCACCTTCAATTTTTATACCAAGACGCCTATAATACCAGACAGAATATCGCATAAACCCGCCAAAATTCAACAAATTAAATGCCTTTCCTACCCCCCCCCGGATAGGGATTTTCAAAATGATTTTTGCGATTCAATTCATCGTATAGTAATCTCCTTATATAGTCCTTCGACATTTCCTGCTTCAACTACTTTTGCACTATCTGTATGTATTGTCTCTCTACACCCACCCGTATCATAAGTAATAACAGGCGTCTCACAGGCCTGTGCTTCCAGATTAACCGTCGGATAATTATCCTCATAAGTCGGATTCACAAACACATCCGCCGCCGTATAAATTGCTGCCAGTTCCTGTGGGCTATTGGTGCGCTGGATGCCTTTAATGTTCTTCGGCAAGTTTTTGATTTGCTTCTCGGTCAGGCCGACCAGTACAATGACATACCGGTCATCCAGCATCTCTGCCAACTTATAAAAATCAAATAACCCTTTGCGATCCTCCCAGACATTAGCAACACCCAGCACAATGATCTTATCCTGTAAGCCATAACGCTCACGGAAGTCGCTGGGGGTTGGCTTGAAAATGCTGGTATCAATGGTGTTGTAATGCACCTCGACGGGATACTCTTTCAGAAAACTCTGGCGGGTCAAATCGGCAAGCCACTTGCTAGGGGTGATAAGGGTCATATTTTTTACCCCGGTAAAAGCCTTGCGCTTGCGCTCAAAATTCTTACTGACAGAACTCATTGCGAAGCAAGCCGGGTAACGGCGAAGCTGAGAGCAGTACGAACAATGGCTTTTCCATTGCTCACACTTTACCATGGTAAAGTACGAACAATGGCCAGTGAAGGCCCAGCAGTCATGCAGCGTCCATTTCACCTGCATTTCAGGATGCTTTTTGATCCAATCGAACAGCATCTCCACATTGATATAGTAGCCATGGAGATTGTGGAGCCACAGCAGGTCTGGTTTGTATTCCTCAGCCCACTTTAAAAATTCTTTGGTCGCGTGCTTGGAGCCAAAGCCATGCGTATCAAACAGCCGTGTCTGAATCGCGTGCATCTTGCAGTCAAAATCTGTGCCAATACGCACTGCATATTTCTGAAACTGCTCCGGTACAGTACCTTTGCGGCCATAGGCGATTTTGACCTCGTTGCCTTCGGCTTCCAGCTGCTGTGCAAGGTCTGTGCAAATACGGCCTGTGCTGCCAATACCGCATACTGAATTGATAAATAAAACCTTCATTTCTCACCCATACAATTTTTCATATTCTTCCACTGCGTAATGATCTGTCATGGAAGCGATGTGGTCACAAATCTTGCGCATCATGCAGACACGGACAGAAAAGTCTTTACTATCTGTATTGCCTTTTTCACCATTCCAGAACTTGTCAAAATCACTTCTGACTTGGCCAGAACTCAATTTGTATGCAGATACCATATCGGGATAATTTGCCCCCGACAGGCTATTTTTCTCATGCGTCTCCACCATAAACTGAACAATAGAAATATCCGGCAACTGCTGGGGATGTGTCGCGTATGCCTGAAACAGCTTACGGATAATGTACTGACCTTTTGCATTCATCCGTTCCACTTCTGGCGAATGATGAATCTCAGTTCGAATTGCCTCACCAAACTTTTCCAGATTATCCATTGTTTTCTTGTTATTTACATCACTGTACACATCAAATGCAATTGCATTTTTAATATCATCCTCATCTCCTGTGTGTTCCCGGAAGAAGCTGAGACGGGTATTTTCATTCAGCTTGTTATCTGTCGAGAGTTTCTGGAGATTCTGTTTAGAGCAGGTCACAATGCAGGTGACCAACGTGTTTACTACAACCTTGGATGCCAGTGTAATAAAACGCTTCTGGTCGTAATTTTCCTGTTCCGCATCACGTTCCATCTCTTCAAAGCAGCGCAGATCACTTTCGCTCATGATCGTAATCAGGATCTCACTGATTTTCCTGCACACTGCTTTAGCCGACATTGCCCCGCTTCGCAATGCGTCTTCCAAATCGTGATGCCATTGTGCAATTTCATCCGCTTGTGCTACTACAAAGCTCTCAAATGACCACGCTTGATGGCCCTCCTCCACTTCAAGATTCCTATCGAAGATTTCACAGTAATTGGGGCTTCCATCCTCATCGCCGTATGCCAACTTCGAGTGGTGCATCATTCCCCAAAGGGTGTAATTGGTCAGGTTCAAGCCACTGTCACCGTAGCCATTTTCCAGACGTGCCGCCACACGGACGCTTTGAAGATTGTGCTTAAATCCGTATAATGGCTTTTTCAGCCTTTTTTCGCAGATTTTGTAACCGTCATGGTTTTCCTTGTAAAGTGGCGATTCCGGAATTTTCACGGTGCTGCCCGGCTTCATGATCTGGTTCAACTCCCGCTCGCCCGCATGACCAAACGGTGTATGTCCCAAATCGTGTCCAAGCGCAATAGCCTCGGTCAAGTCTTCATCCAAGCCCAAAGCCTGCGAAATCGTACGCGCAATCTGAGCAACCTCCAGCGTGTGGGTTAACCGGTTTCTGCGGTGATCATCGCTTCCGATCAGGTAGATCTGCGTTTTCCCATCCAGTCTACGGAACGCATTACAGTACATAATACGGTCACGATCACGCATAAAATCGCTACGATAAGAAGCAGTTTGAGTTTCAGTGTTTTTGTTGAATCGGCTTGCCAACTCAATTGGCGCACGCAGGAGATTTTTATTCATGCCGTTGCTTCCTTTCTTATTTCATCATCTCGATCATTTGACAATGACTAGCAACATTCGGCTTCAACGAAAAATATTTTTCTAGCAGCCCTTTGGTTTCACACAATCCAGCTTTTTCTTTTGCGTTCAGAATTGCTGTTTTCAGTCTTTTTTCATCCGCACCAGTATTGACGATGCCGTACGGCCTGATTATCTTCTCAACTGCCGTTCCATTATCAACACAAGTAATAATCGGTTTACCAGCAATCAAGCAGTCAGCCGTTTTGCTCGGAAGTGCTGCATAGATAAGCCCTTTTTGAAGAGGAATCACATTGACGTCTGCGGCAGCATAGAGATCCGCCACTTCTTCAGGCGGTTGCATTCTCACAAATGTCACATTGTTCAATTCTTTTTCTTTTGCAAACGTCTTAAGTTGCTCCTCGTTTACACCGCCCCCAACGATATAAAAGCTGACATCTTGATCATCTTTCATCAAAGCAGCGGTCTCCAAAATGAGCTCCACGTTCTGCATCTTGCCCAGATTACCCGCATACACCACACGGAACTCTCCAGACTTCTTCGGATACTTTTTCAGGAAAACGTTTTCTTCATCACTGTGGGCTTTCAATTCCTCATGCCCCCAGTTGTAAATCACCTGCACCTTATCCTCCGAGATGCCATACCGAGTAACGATAGTAGATTTCATATCGTCGGAAATCGTACTAAGCGCTGTTGCATTTTTGTAGGCATATTTTTGTAGCGCATGAGCTACCTTATAAATCATGCTGATTTCTGAAAGAATTCCAGCAAAGTAGGCATTTTCCGGAAAGATGTCCTGCTCGTTATAGAGAATCGGGCACCTTAAAATGTGCTTTGCGTAGAACACTGTAAAAAAAGCCGTGTTATTAGACTGAAGAAAGATCTTATCCGGCTTGTTTTTTTTCATTAGCTTACAAGCTTGTTTGTAATAAGACAGATCTGCCAGATAACGAGCCTTTAAATCAGCTTTTGCCTTCTTTTCAAAACGAACATTTTGAACTTGAAGTTGACCTTTCAAGTACTTTTCAAATTGCTGCGGATACTGAGGCGTATCAAAATACTGTTTCTGAATTAGATTTACCTCATGTCCTCTCTCCAGAAGGCCGAGGATAATATCACGCATAATGTGATAATCCGAGTATTGTGTATCAAAACTACCAATTGATACTACCGCAACTTTCATTTTCCAGTCTCCTCACACTGCTGCTGCCCCATTGCCGTAGTCGCACCCTCTGCCACACCCTCGGTGCTTTCCGGCATAAACAGGATCTTCACGGTCGCCAGCATAATTTTCAAATCCTCGATCAGGCTGGAATGGGCAATATACATCAAATCCATCTGGAGCTTATCGTAGGGGGTGGTGTTGTACTTGCCATACACCTGCGCATAACCGGTCAGACCGGCTTTTGCCTGCAGGCGCAGCGCAAACTCCGGCATCTCCTCGCAGTACTGTGCAGCGATCTCCGGGCGCTCCGGGCGGGGACCAACAACGGACAGGTCACCCTTCAGGATGTTCAGCAGCTGCGGCAGTTCGTCCAGACGGCAGGCGCGGATAATGTGACCGACTTTTGTAATACGGTCATCCTTGTCACCAGTGGAAAGACGTGCCACGCCATCCTTTTCTGCATCCACACGCATGGAGCGGAACTTCAAAATCTCAAACTGCTTGCCATCCTTGGTCAGACGCACCTGCTTGTAGAAGGCGGGGCCACCATCGGACTTGACCGCAATAGCTGTGATCAAGAACAGCGGGCTCAGGATAATCAGTGCCACCAGCGAGATCACAATGTCCATCGCGCGCTTAACGAACAGGAACTCCGGGCTAGCCATGTAGCGACCGACCCGCAGCATCGGCAGATGGAACATATGCATCGGCCAAGCGCCACTCATAATAACGTCGCCAACGCGAGGAATGACGAACATATTGATGCCCTTTCCCACGCAATGCTTCAGGATAATGTTGCGCTCATGGCTGTGAACACCACTGACAAAAACCGTTTCCATGCCATCCAGAATACTCAGGTCTGCCAAGCACTCCGACACACTCAGGGTGACCTGCACATCATATTTCTGGCTCAGACCGTACTCGTTGATGAGCTTTTCCATACCGTGTCGCACATCGTAGACAACTGCGGTCTTCTGCGGCGGAAAGGTCGTATAGTACCATTTATGTGCGCAGGACGCCCAGATCGCAGCCATCACCAGCTGCCCTACAATTGCCGCAATACCCGGCAACAGATTGCAGAGCTTTGCCGACATCAGGCAGATTACAATATACAAAATACCATCGGTTGCCATAGCGCCAAGGATCTGGCCATACACAAGCTCTGAGACCCGCTGCATCGACATCCAGAACGCATCGTAAATTTTACCGAGTACAATGTACAGGATAAAAAACAGACCTAATATCGCAAAATGACCCTTCCATGCCAGATTGGCATAGGTCTGGTGCGAGTAGTATAGGAACCAGCAGGCCGCAAACGGCAGCTCGATCATCAGAACATTCAGAATCTTCACGACCCGCAACATCACATCATGCTGAAATTTTGACATAATCCCCCAATAACTCCTTTAGCTTTTCTTTTTGCACTTCACTCATCTTTTTCCGACCAACCTTACAGCAGCCGCTTCTGGGCACACACCCATCGGCTTAACCTGCCTTGTCCGGTCTGGTGAAAATCAGTCCATTTTGCTCCGGTGCGCCTACGGCACATTTCCGGTTCCCCCACCGCATCCCGATTTCATCCAGCTTTGCGATTCGCTCCTCTGTCAGAACAGCGCAGCTTTTTTCAGGATTCTGGCGGGTGTACCGCTGCCGCTTGACCCAAGTTCCGAGGTTGTAACCGCCCGGTGACACATATTCTGCCGGGACGTTCAGGTCGCCGTGGGCATCAAAATAGCGCTTGGCTTCCTGATATCCTTCGTTCCACTGGCGGTCATTGCGGTTGCCCCAATACATCCCGATACGGTTGAGCCGCTCGACTTGTTCGTCCGTCAGTTTTCCTTTCGGGTACGCCCATTGCTGGCTTGCAACCCATTGCCCCAGCCGTTCACCAGCCGCTGTCACATAGGAACGAGGGATGTTCAGATTGCCATTCTCCTCGTAATAGGCCGCAGCCAACGCATAAGCCTTTTCCCACTTGGCATCGAATATGTTCCACACCATGCCGATTTCATCAAGCTGCGAGATGCGTTCTTCTTTCAAGCGTCCGTTCAGCTTTTGCTGCCGGGTCTTGATGATCCACTGCCCCAGTGGGTAGCCGTCCGGGTCGGTGTATTTGCCGGGCACCATCAGGTTTCCGTAGGTGTCGTGGTATTTCTTTGCGACCTCAAAGCCGTGCTGCCACGCAATTTCCTTCCGGTTGCCCCAGACCATGCCGATGCTGTCCAGTCGTGCGATCTGCTGCTCGGTCAGATTTCCTTGGATCTGTCCCTCGCGCACCCGACGCTGGGTGACCAGCCACACACCAAGGCTCAGACCTCCGGGTGTGGTATACAGTTTCGGGACGTTCAGGTTGCCGTGCTCCGCATAGTAGATGCTCGCCTCAGAGAAATAGTGCTCCCAGCCGGACGAAAGGCTTGCCTGTAGCTGCTCAAACAGCACCCGGCAGTCGTGCACCTGCTCGATGACCTCAAACCGCTCGGTGACGATCTTATCGCCCTCACCGTTGGCATAGAGCCGGTGAACCGCCTCCTGCATCTCGCCTTGCAGACCGGAAATACTGGTCAAGCCCTCAAAGTTGTTGACCACATCCAGAATCAGCGGGGCTGCGGTGTCCCCGGCGGTCAGGGCTCGTCCGATCTGCTGCTTGTAAATGATGGGCGAGATGGTAGGTCGGAACAGGATCACACCCGAGATACCCTCCACATGAACACCCTCGTTGAGCATATCGATGCAGAACAGCAGCTTCAGCCGGTTGCTGGTGTCCGTTTTGAAGTCCGCAAACGCCTTGTCCGTGTTCGGGTCATCCGAGTAGGCTTCGTACACCACTACGTCCGGGTTGACCCCGGCGAACCACTCCGGCACATGGGACACCATCTCGTCCATGTGCTCCTTGTTGGTGCAGAACACAATGTACTTGCCAGCCTTATTCGTGATATGATGGGCAAAGACCCTGTCCAGACCGTCCGCCTGCTCCAGTGCGCGGCGCAGGGCGTCCAGATATTTCTGATTCACATCCTGAATACCCGGTGCCCGCAGGTTATCCACCCGTGCCTGATACTTTGCAAGGGCTTTCTGATACTGATAAACCGTGGTCACATATTTCGGGGCAGGCAAAATGCCCCTGACGACTGCTTCGCCAAGGGTCATGTTGCTCGCAACACGGCTATCGAAAAGTTCTTCGGCCATGTCACGGTTATTATCCAGATATCGGATGTTTGTCGCTGTAAGCCCCAGCAGTTTTGCGTCCGGGCATAACTTTAATAAAGCCACCGTGCTTTCGCCCCAACATTCAGCACCGGCACGGTGGAATTCATCGAGTATAATATAGGCAGGCTTCTGCGCCGCAATTTTCTCCAGTTGCGCCTGCGTACAGCACATCAGTTTGGCGTAGGTATAAAAGTGAACGTTTGCCAACGGAAAATCCGGGTCATTCCTTTTCAGGCTTTCCAGCTGGGTCTTGAAGATATATTCACTGGGAGAAAGCCAGATTACGACCTTCTCCGGGTTGTCCTCGATCAGCTTGAACGCAATGTAGCTCTTTCCGGTGCCGGTGGGATGAACAATGGCAGCTTTGCCATACTGGTCCATCATCCGGACTGCCGCATGATATGCTTTCTCGTTGTGCTCAAACAGACGCAATGCCACCTTGTTCACCCCTTCCCGCAATAAAGGGGTATCCTCCACAGTGATAATGGAGGAACAGCAAATAAATCATGCGTCACTACGTCATATTTAGCATGTTCCTGCCCCTCATGGACACCTGATGGGAGAAAATTCGGTTCATCTCCCGGCGCTTTCGGGTCAGGTCAGAGTGCACATAGCGCTGCAAGGTGATGTTGGCGTTAGCGTGTCCTAACAATTCGCTGAGGGTCTTTACATCGCACCCCGCCCGCAGACAGGTCGTTGCAAAGGTATGGCGCAGCGCGTGCGGACGTACCTGCCGGACAGTTGCCTGTTTCAGATATGCTTTGATGCTTTTTCGGTAGCAGCGGGGCTCGGTGGGCTTGGACGCGTTGCCGGACAGAAACCATGCAGCATTGCTGACACATCCGCGCAGCTTTTTCAGCATAATAAGCAGCTGCTTTGGGATTGGAATTTCCCGGCGGGAGGTGCGGGTTTTAGGCGTTTGGATGACCACCTTTGTATGCCCATTTTCACAGGAAATTCGGCAGACCGTCCGGTTGATTTTCAGCGTTCCGAGTTTCAAGTCGAAATCGCCCCACTGTAAGCCGCAGATCTCGCCAATACGCAGTCCCAATTCCAGCCCTAGTAATAAGCCGATTTTGCGGGGCGTAGGGTTCTCCTGTACATACTGATAAAGCCGCTGCTGTTCCGCCGGGGAGAGGGGTACAGAAATTTTGTCGATGGCTTTTGGCAGCGCTACTTCCAGCTCCATCGGACGGATCAGGCGCAAGTGCGCGGCATATTTGCAGATACGGCGCAGCATCGAGAGGCATTCCCGCGCAGAGGAGTTCCCTAGCGGCTTGTGTGTGGCATCTATCGGCGCAATGATCTGCTGCATAGCCTGTTCCAGAAAGATTTCCTCAAGGGATGCAACTGGCACTTTACTCAAAACCGGAAGAAGATATTTGTGCAGCGTGTACGAGTAATGCGCATAGGTGGATTCTTTTACAGCATTCCGCTGGGAGCGCAGCCATACCTCAGCCAATGCTTCAAAGGTCAGGTCGGTTCTTTTCAGGTTGTAGAACCCTGCGTCCGCTTTCTTCTGAATCAGCACGCGCTTGACCTCTGCGTAGACCGTTCCATAGACGTAGCCCCACTGGATTTTCCCCTCCGGTGTGCGCGCTTTGATATAGCGGCCTTCCCACCGGCCATCCTTGCGTTTGTGAATGTTTTCTCCCCGTCGTGCCATTTCTGTTTCCTCCTGCGTCTTGGACACCCATCTGACCACTTATTCTGTCCACCTTCGTTTTTAGCCGGATTTTTCATGCAAAAATGGGCAATGTGCAAAAAACTTTCAGCTTCTGCGAGGTTTTTTCTAAGGTCAGGTGGGATGCATTTGTAAGGATTTCTATTGATTCCCAGATATAACCATGATAAAATAAGAGAAGAATTCAAACAACGATGTCGAAAGATCGGTATCCTCCATTATCACTATGGAGGATACTTTTTTTAAATATATTCTTTGCCATTACGCGGCTGCACATTCTCTGTATCATAAAATACTTTTGCATCATACGCAGATGCGTATGCATAGCTGCACGAACTTCTCTACCATCATATTGAGGTGAACTTTATCCATGACTGTAAAAGATGCCGTTGCCAAATGCTTTGAACAACTCTACGACCAGCAGGGGATATTCCTCAACTAGTTAGCGACCCACGCCGGTGCATATTCCAAAATCGATTTATTGCTTCACTCATAGATATATTTTTATTTCTACAAAATGCACCTCTTGCGAACACAAAAAACGCGTGTTATACTGAAACCATCAAAAAACATTGGAGGTGTCCCATATGCCCCGTCCCAAAGGAAGCAAGAACAAGACCAAGACCGTAAAAGCAACCGTTGACTTTGCTGCACAGATTGCCGAAAAGCAGTCTGCAAAGGAAGCCGCTGCTGCTGAAATCGCATCCATCACCGCTAATATCGATGCGCTGAAAGCTGACCTGAAAACCAAGAAGGCAGCGCTGAAATCTATCGACAAGGAAATCGCCAGAATCGAGGCTAAAAAGGTCAAAGCTGAAACCAAAGCAGCGGAATCCGCAAAGAAAGCCGAAGCAGAGGATGTTCTGAAAAAGCTGCTGGCAAGCGGCGTGAGCGCAGACGATATCCTCGCAAAGCTGAAGTGATCTGAAAATTTCTGACGCAGCAGTTGACGGAAACATCTACGTCGCAAGCAGTGCAACTTGGTACCAACTTGCAATTTTTGAATCGGATTTTTCAAAATCCAAATTCAAAATGCTTGTTGAGCTGTGCCCAAACCCCTTGTGTTCTGCATCCGTTGGATGCAGGCTGCGCATTTTTGCAAAATGCTTTTTAGTCTGAGTGCCGATGCCTGTGGTGTCGGCACTTTTTTGCACAGATGGATTCCCGGAAGCAGAAAATAGTGCTATGCAGCACATCCAGGATTGTGCTATACTTGATTTACACAAACCTGTTTGTCCTAAAAAGTTGGAGGTGTTCATGGCTACACGAACCATTTGTTTTCCCATATCCGGCTACCCCTATTGCAAAGAACAGCCGGTGACATTCACATGGATAAAAGGTAGCAAGCGGCAGAATATCCGTGCCGTCCATGATGCCGTCCATACAACAGAACCGGATGTTTCCATTCTGGAAGTCAGCTCTGCATCCGTTCAGCCGGAGGGTGAGGCTGTTTCTTCTCTGCGGCTTCTGCTGCATCTGGATTCTGTTGCGCAGGATGTGCCCATCAGCACGGTTTTTGAAGCCGCCAAGGTATTTGAACATGGTGGGCCATTCGCTGACCTTCTGACCTGTGCGCCATCCAAAGTCCATAAGGACACTCGGCTGCGAACCAATGGAAAGCTGCTACGCTACTCTCTGGAAGGAAATGAGTATCCGGCAGAGCCGTACCCGGATTCATTTTTTGAGTGGCTCTACTGCCGTGCGTTGAAGCAGTTCCCGGAAAAGGCTGCACAGCTAAGCAGATATAATGCCTTTTCTGATATTGCTGCCGCAGCGGATTCTAAAAAGTATTATGGCGATTCCTCGCGGGCGGCTGCAATCTATGTAGGACTTGCAGCGGCTGGAAAACTTCCGTGCATCGATTCCTATGAATCATTCATTGCGGAAGTTTACACGGAGCCAAAGCCCTTGCCCAAGTCTGGAAAATCTGAGATTGCTTCAAAAAAGGCACCCGAGGTTTCTGCACCAGCAAAGGAGATTCCGGCAGACGAACCGTCGCAGTCCGATAATGCAAATATTCCGGACGCTGCGCAGATGGAACAGATCCTTGAGCTGCCCAAAGCGACCTGTCTGCTCCTCTCTTTGGCAAAAAATGCTGGTCTTTCTGCAAATAATTCCAGTGAGCTGGCGTATAAGGGAAAGGAATTTTTTCTTGACGCTTATCAGAAAGCACTGAAAAACAAAACGCTCCAAATCAATGTTCATAAGAACAAGTTCACATTTCCGATGGAGGAGCATGACAGCGGATTTCATGCGGTCGGAGTACTGACCCGTTCGCCTGCTTGGGAATACGGATGGAAGTTCAACTATCTGGCTGAGAATACCTCCGGAGCAGAAAAGCCCGAAGTCAAAGCAAAGATCCAGAAGCCTTTGACCGCATTGGAGCATCTGGAACGCTGTGGGTATAAAATCGTTCAGCAGGTCGTGCCGGAAAAGCTCCCACCGATTGCTGTTCAGCGGATGGCATGGAAAACAGGCGAGGCTCTTTGCGACCCAGTGGTGGTGGATTTCCTGCAGTTTATCCGAACACATATGCAGAGCGACGGCTCTTTTTCGTTCCGTATCCCAAAGAGTGCGTCCAAAAAATCGTTTGCCACACTTTCAGAGATTGCTCAGACGTGGGACAAAATGGGACTCTTTGCATCCATTGTGATCTATCCGCAGAATATCGTCTATGAACTTGCACAAAATGAAACCGTCCGGCATTTTTTGAGCGGAAAGTGGCTGGAGCTTTTTGTAGAGCATCAGGTCCAGCAGATCCTGAACCACTATCAGGAGGAGCAGGGCGCAGAAGTTTCGGTTTGCTCCAATGTGGTCCTTTCAGAACCGGCATCCGTAGGGAGCACGCATGAGCTGGATGTCGTGTTCTCCATCAATGGAAAATTTTTCTGGGTAGAAGCCAAATCATCCAGCCGAAGCATTGATTATGGAAAATATGCTTCTCTGTGCGAAAAGCTGAATGTGACACCAGAAAGCTTGCTTTTGGTCAACAGCGATTTGTCCGTGGAAGAGTGCGAAGGTGTTTCTTATTTCTGGAATTACCGTGTTGCAAACTGTGCAACGATCACGCAGGAACTGGAAAGCATGATTGCTAAACAAATTGAAAGCACCGGAAATGCTGCTCTGAGTACAGACTGAGAAATAAGCAAAAATGATATGTACCCCCAATACTGGACACCCAGTATTGGGGGTACATATCAAAACCGAAAAGCAGAAGCTGCCGCACAAAAATACGGTGCGGCAGCTTCTGCTTTTTATTTGCTGTGTCCCCTGCGTGTGCCGACAGTTTCGTTCCGCCTTATTCCTCCTCTGCGAAAGGGCGTTTTTGCCCGCCGCATTTGTGGCCCGGCTTTCCCGAGAATGGCTGCCTGTTTTGCCGAAAAGTCGTACTCTGCCCGGGAAAAAGCACCGGAAGGCTGCATTGGTCATTTATTCCGCCGTTTCTTACCGATTTTACAATGTTTTTTGCAAAAAAGGCTTTACAAATGAATTTCAAAAACATATTATATAATTATAGGTTCAACTTCTTTACGCAAATAGTTTCGTACCGGTTCGTATGGGGCAGCCGGGTCTGTGCTTTTTGCACTGCTTCTGCCTTACGATAGATCATTGGAGCCCGCCGGTGCAGCCCCGCTGCACCAGATCAAATACAGAAGGAAGGTTATGCATCATGCCTGAAAAGAAAGTTTCTACTCCCGCAGCCGATGCTCCGGCTGCCGAGGGCAAGACCCGCAAATCCACCAAGGCTCCCGCCCGCCGCGGCCGCCCGCCGCTGGCCCCCGAGCTGTATGTAGAGATGGGCGGTGAGCAGTACAACATCACCGACATCATTGACCGCGCCAAGGCAGACTACCGCACCACCCACAAGGTCGGCGTACAGTCCTGCAAGGTGTACGTCAAGCCCGAGGAAGGCGCAGCCTACTACGTCATCAATAAGTTCTCCGGCAAGCTGGAACTGTAACTTTTACAGGGCCGCAGACAGCACCGCACTGCTGCCGCGCCCGCCATTCCCACAATAAGGCTCCATAAACAAAGAGGCCGCTGCACAGCATTTGTGCAGCGGCCTCTTTTGGTACCGGGACGATTTTTAAATGGCCTCCGCTTGTGCTCTGGCCATATTCAGCGGAAAAAATATTTTAAACTTCGGGATATCGGAACGCCTGCGGGCGTTCCGATATCCCATTTTCACAGGAAGGATCGTAAAGGCGGAGGGCATTTCAAATCATTTTTCGAGAGCTGGCAGCCAGTCAGAACCCCAGCATCCGCCAAAGAGTCTTACGCTCTTCGGCCGGGTCCGGGTCTGGGATCTCGAATACATAACGCTCGGTGGCGTTGATAACGGTGGTGTTGCCGCGGGTGCATACCCGGGGCAGCTTTGCATCGTAATTCAGGTGTACGTGCCCGTGGATGAACCATTTAGGCTGGTACTCGTCCAAAATCTCGTTGAAGCACTCAAAGCCCCTGTGGGCACAGTCGTCCCCGTCGTTCAGTCCCTTGGCCGGGGCGTGGGTCAGCAGCAGGTCGATGCCGCCCCTTTTGTGCGCCTGATGCTCCAGCTTGTGCACACGGCGGCGCATGGCCTTCTCGGTGTACTGATAGGTATCCTCTTTATTATAGCGCTGACAGCCCCCCAGCCCCATGATGCGCAGCCCCTTCCATGTGTACACCTGATCGTCCACGCAGATGCAGCCGCCGGGTTCCCCCTGAGTCTGGTAACTGCCGTCGTGGTTGCCGTGCACATACAGGATGGGCGCAGCGGTAAAGTTTGTGAGATATTCCAGATACTTTTTGGGCAGATCCCCGCAGGAGAGGATCAGGTCGATGCCTTCCAGCCGGGCACGGGTGTCATAGTCCCACAGCGCCTTGGACGGGACATCTGAAATGGCAAGAATTTTCACGTTCGTATGCTCCATTCTGTTTCCGGTCAGGCCGGCTCATTTCTCCAGACCCTTTACGTTGTCCAGCCCGTTGATCGCCAGCACGGTACGGGTCTTGACGTCCAATTCATCGTAATGGGGCAGCTTGCCGTGTACACAGGCATCCAGCCAATCCATCTCCATCAGCTCTTTGGGGCTGTAAACTCTATTCTCCGGGGAGTGCAGGTTGTCCTCGTTATCATACAGCTTTTCCGGGAAGATGTGCACATTGTCCGAGCCCTGCAGCGTTTCCAGCAGATCCAGCAGCTGTCGCGTACCGCTGGGCAGCGCTTCCTGATACTCCAGATCCTCTGCGCCGCTGCGCAGACCCCACCAGTAGTTCACTGCGCGGGTGGTGGCTGCGTTGTCCCAGCTGCCGTCAAAAATGGAGCGCACGATCTGCACATAAAAGGTATCCCACCGCCAGATCGGCAGACCCAGCGGCTGTAAGCTGCCGTCCGGCAGTTTGCGGCACAGGCCGTAGTCCCGGTTGGTGTCGGCAGGCTCCCGACTGTCCCGGGCGTAGACCATGTCGATCTCCGGGCAGTCAGCAAAATCCAGCGGATGGGCGGTATCGGGCTGGCAGGCCCAGCGCAGCCAGATACGGCCTGCCGGGCGCACGCTCTTCAGCCCCTGCGCAAAGGCGTTGATCGCAGCGGGCACGCCGTACACGGGGTTTGCCGCCACATAGCCGATGTGCCCGGTCTTGGTCATGATACCGGCCAGCATGCCCAGCAGATAGGTCACCTCATAGGTGCGGGGGTAGTAAGTGCGCACCAGTGGGTGCGGCGCGTTCAGCGAGCAGTTCAGGATGCGGGTCTTGGGGTGCTGCGCCGCCACCTTCAGGCAGGCGTTGTACATCCGCACGCTGGTGGCGAACACCACGTCCGCATTGTTGTGGGCTACCTCCTCCAATATCTGCTCCGCGTCCACCTCCGGGTTCACATCCTCGTAGCAGCTGATATACACCTTGTCCGGGAAGACCTTGGCCAGCGCATCGCGCCCCTCGTCATGCGCACGCACCCATGCGCTGATCTTGGCGTTGTACTCGTGGAGGAACACCACCCGCAGCTCGCTGGGCTGCTTGCTGGGGCTGAAGATATTCAGCTTGGACAGCAGCGGCTCTGCGGGGCTCTTGGGCGGTTCCAGCGAAAGCTCCACGCCATGGGGCTCGGTGAGCACCTTCACCTCGTTCCACAGCTTTTCCAGGTTCTGCCGCACCTGCGCCGGGGTGGCGTCGTAGGTGTCAGAGTAGCGGTACACCGACAGGTACACCAGCAGTGCATCACCGGTGGTCAGCCCCAGGGATCTGCCGCCCAAGGCTTCGAACTGCTGGTGGAACATGGTGTAGAAGGCGGCAAAGTTCAGCCGGTCATCCTCCGACCATGCCTCGCCGCTGGCCTTGCACACCAGCGTCTGCAGCTTGTTATAGCCGCCCAGCTTGGAGAAATGCACATAGTTCACCTTGGACAGCTTATAGAAATCCAGAAACTCGTAGTAGATCTTATTTTCCAGATCCTCGGTGCGGGCGGGGATGAGCCGGGTGACCGTGCCCGGGATCTTGACGGCGCCGTAATACTTGAGCACCGAGACCCGCTTGTTGCCCTCCTGCACATAGAACCGGTTCATATACTCAAAGGCAATAATGGGAGTATGGATGCCCTCTTCCAAGTGCGCGTCACACAGGTTCGACCACTTGGCAGCAAACTCGGTATCCGGCTCCAGCAAGGGCATAAAGTCATACGAAAAGGCAGTGTGCCGTCCGCTGGTCTTGGTGCCCACAAGACTGTCCGACGGGATCTCCACCAGCCCCAGCGGCTCCTGCGCCACGATATCCACACCCTTGAGCACATCGTCCAGAACAGCCAGATAGGGCGACTGGCCGCGGGCTATGCGGGCACGATAGGCGCGCTGCCCTGCGCGCAGTGCACTTTTATAATCTTCCAGCATAAGAACTCCTTTTTTCTGTAAGCGAAGCGCGGTGCCGCAGTCCCCCTGCCGCACCGGAACACCTCCAGTATACCACAAAAACAGAAATAAGGCAGTATTTTGGGGTTAAAACGGTTGATTTTCCCGGTGGTTTCAGGTACGATAAGAATGATATTCAAAACCGACAGGAGTTTACGATCATGCAGACCATTTCTCTGCCCGTGCTCGAGGCGGGCGAATACGCCGGCGGCATCTGGTATTACGAGCCCCACACCTACCAAAGCTACCGTTACGTTCTGGGGCGGGTGGGCAAGCACCCGTTGGTGTGCATCGGCATCAACCCCAGTACCGCCCAGCCCGGTGCGCTGGACCCCACCTTAAAAAGCGTGGAGCGGCTGGCCGCTGCCAACGGCTTTGACAGCTGGATCATGTTCAACGTCTACCCCCAGCGCGCCACCGACCCCAACGATATGGACAAGACCCCCGACCGCGCCTTGTGCGATGAAAACCTGCGCTGGCTGCAGGCCGTTCTGGCCCAGACCGAGCCTACCATGTGGGCGGCATGGGGCACCCTGATCGAAAAGCGGGACTACCTGCCCGGTCTGATGCGGGAGATGGTGGCCCTGACGCGGGAGCGGAAGATCCCGTGGGTCACCTTTGGCAAGCGCAGCAAAAAGGGGCACCCGCACCACCCGCTGTACCTGCGCAAGGATTCCACCCCGGAGCCCTTTGATGTGGAAAACTATCTGGACACCTGCTTTTAATGTCCGACCCGACAGGAGGAGAGCTGCTTTGACCGCAGAACAGTATAAGCCCATCTATCACTGGTTCAGCGCCCACCCGACTGTAAAGCGGCTGGTCGTTTTTCTGGATCGGTGGCTGCCGCTGGTGCCCTTTGTGTGCTACCCGGTGCTGCTATACCTGCTGAACGTCCGGCTCTCGCGGCTGTTCCTCACCCAGAAGCAGGCCGCGCTGGACTTTATGGTGCTCATCGCCCGCTCCGTCTTTGTGCCGGGGCTGGTGTTCTGGGGCGGCACGCTGCTGCGCAGTCGGCTGCCCTTCCCCCGCCCCTACGAGCAGCCCGGCTTTACCCCGCTGGTGGCAAAGGAGAGCCGTGGGCACTCCATGCCCTCCCGCCACGCGCTGAGCGCCGCCGTGCTGGCGGCGGTGTGGCTGTATTTCTACCCTGCCGCGGGCTGCGTGATGGTGGGCGTTGCCCTGCTCATCTGCTGCCTGCGGGTGCTTACCGGGGTGCATCATGTGCGGGACGTGGTATGCGGCTTTGCACTGGGCTTTGCGCTGGGCTGTGCCGGAATGTGGCTGCTGTAAGGCCATTCCTACACGCTGGAACGGCCATTTTTGCCCGCAGCGCAAAAAAGTTGAAACTTTTTTCAGATTTTCCTTGACAGAATGCGATGGGTATGGTATTATTTTTCTCGCAGCCTGTGCCGACACAGCGCTGCCGCCATAATGGAACCCATTGGGATAACAACGTGCGCCCGTAGCTCAGGTGGATAGAGCAACTGCCTTCTAAGCAGTGGGCCGGGGGTTCGAGTCCCTTCGGGCGCATCTATGTGGTGCCCATAGCGTAGTCGGTTAACGCGCCAGATTGTGGATCTGGAGACCGTGGGTTCGAGTCCCACTGGGCACCCCACCAAAAAGTCCGCTGTTCAAAACAGCGGACTTTTTCTTTTGGCGGAATACTATAAAAGTACGGCACCCCGGCAAAGCAGCTGCTTTGCCGGGGTGCCTTTTCTCTTATT
>ERZ791858.456-NODE-456-length-36766-cov-7.688023_pt1 | contig 36766 bp, 34 predicted proteins | sample MGYA00510284_ERZ791858 | MGnify/ENA primary metagenome ERZ791858 (study PRJEB30046, sample SAMN00792077) | human gut metagenome | study: EMG produced TPA metagenomics assembly of the A metagenome-wide association study of gut microbiota in type 2... | reverse complement strand
ACCAACCGTAGGGGCCGCAGGCCCGGCGGCCCGCCAGCAGCACGGCTTTATGGGTCTCACGCCCAACGTCTCACGTCTCACGCCGAAGGATACCATCTGCCAGGGGCAGATGCTCCTAAATATATAAACCCGCAGGCCGGGAAGGGCGGGCCTGGGGCACGCCCCTACGCCGTTGGGGTCGGAGGGATTTGTTCCATCGATTGGACGTGATTTGCAGTATAGGACGAGGTACTTTCGGAGAACATCGTTGTTCCCGGCCATCCGCCAACGACGGCGTAGGGGCTCGCCGGAGGCAAGCCCATCCCGGACTGTCGTTTTTGCAAGCCAGGTTGACAATTTTGAACACAAATATTACCATATTGAAAAGAATAAAACCTGCGAAAAATTCAAACTTTCAGTATTATCAAGAGAGGTGAGCACCCATGCAAGTTACTGTGAATCCCAAAGTCCTTGAATGGGCGTTTTCTTATGCCAGAAAGACCCCGAAAAAAATTCTCCGTAAATTCCCCATATCCGATAAATGGCTGACTGGAGAGAAAAAACCGACCATTCATCAACTGGAAGAAGTGGCTAAATTTACGGAAGTACCTTTTGGGTATTTGCTGTTGCAAGAGGTTCCCTGCATTCCAGAAGAAAAAGTCACGGATTTCCGTACCATCCAAAACCGCAGACAACGCCCTGAAGGATACAGTACTGAACTGAGAGATACCATTCAAACAATGCGGGAACGGCAGGATTGGCTGCGGGATTATAAAAAAGAAAATTTTTATGCCCCAGTTCCTTTTCTTGGCACCATCAATTCTAATATGAACGAAACTGCCATTGACACCATTATCCGAAAAACATTGGGGATTCCCAGGGACTGGTTTAATTACTGCAAAAAAAATGATGCATTGAACTACTTCAGATCCCGCATAGAAGCGTTGGGTGTTGTGGTGTTTATCAATGGAATCGTTGGCAACAATACCCATAGAAAATTGAATATAGAAGAATTCAGAGGGTTCGCTTTACCAGATCCTTATGCGCCATTGATTTTTGTTAATGGAGCTGATACGAGCAATGGCAGACTTTTTACCTTGCTTCATGAAATGATTCATCTTTTCTTGAACCAGGAAGCATTGGATGATGGAACAGAAAGCTTCTGCAACCGGATTGCGGCCAGCATCCTCGTGCCCTATGATTTTTTTCTGACAGAATGGAATAAAAGTCCAGAAGACTTTGAGCATCTGGCAGAAGTGTTTCCTGTGAGTAAGCTTGTACTTTACCGGATTGCCTTGACATTAAATTTGATTTCTCAGGATCAATGGAAAAAGCTGCATTTTGGCTTTTTGCAGCAGATAAAGAAAAGCAATATTGGTGGAGGAGGAAATTTCAACTATATCCTGCCCAATCGAATTGGACACAGCTTCAGCCGTTTCGTCTTCAATGCACTGCGTGAAGGAAATCTGATGTATACGGATGCCTATCATTTACTGGGAATTAAAGGAAAAACTTTTCAAAACGCAATGAATAAAGCGGAGGCACAATAAATATGCACTATTTACTGGATACGAATACTGCCATTACTGCGAAAAATGAGTTTTACGCCTTTGATATTGCGCCTAGCTTTTGGATTCAGCTGAAAGAAAAACTGGAAAATGCAGACTGTGCACTGATTTGTTGGAAAATATTTTTTCCATGGTAACATTACGTGGAATAGAATATATCTTGAGCTTTTTACTGGTTCCCTATCTTTTAAAAACATTAGGACCTTCTCAATATGGTGCAATAGCATTTATGCAAGGGGTTATGGGGTACCTTACGTTGATTATTAACTATGGATTCAATATGACAGCACCTCGAGATATTGCTTATTCAACAGAAAAAGATTGGCCTAAATTATTTTCGGCTTATTTTTGGGCTATGGTGGTATTATGGCTGGGCAGTAGTTTAGTCTTTGGGAGTGGCTATGTTATAGCTAATAAATTGTTCTGCATCAAATTGGACATAAAACTTTTTTTGCAGTATATACTTCAGTTGTAGGGTTTGTTATATTTCCGATATGGTTTTTTCAGGGAATACAACAAATGCGTTATATTACGGTCTTGAATCTCGCTGGTAGAATGTTGGCTATTGTATTTTTATTTCTATTGGTAAAGACCCCAGATGATTATCTTACTGCTGCATTTTTGCAATCCTGTACTCCATTTTTTGCTGGAGTAATTTCGTGGTATATTTTGTTTAAAATTATGCCAGATTTGTTGCGAAAACCGGATAAGAATGAAATCAAAAGAGTCTTTAAAGAAGGATGGCAAATTTTCCTCTCTACATTAGCAATCAATTTATATACTACTACTGATCTTCTAATATTGGGAATTCTTACAAATAATACCACGGTGGGCTATTATAGTGGCGCGGATAAATTAGTCAACTGTATAAAAAGGGGTATCGGGGCAATAAATGATGCTGTTTATCCTTATATTAGCCGAGAAATGAAAGAATGCCGTATGAGAGCATTTCATTTTTTAAAGAATTAGTTGATTATATATAGCGTTTGTGGTGTTTTTGGTGGGATATTGCTTTTTTATTCATCACCTTGGGCGGTCATAAAATTATTAGGCACACAATATATTCCATCAATAAAGCCTTTGCAAATAATGGCATTTATACCATTAATCGTTGCTTTAAGTAATGTTTTAGGCTATGAAACCATGCTATCCTTGGGTATGGGAAAAAAATACTGCGGAATATTGGTCCATGCTTCAATATTAAACCTGGCTATTATTGTACCACTTATTTATTTTCAGCAAGCATCAGGAGTTGCAATTGCTATGTTTATAACGGAACTGTTTGTTACGTTAAGAATGGCCAAAACTGTTTGCCAGGATATAAAAATATGGTAATGTCATAAAAATAGATAGTGAGACTATCGATAAACATCAAATTTATATATCACCCGATTTTCTTTCCTTGATAAAAAAGGGAAGGAATGTAATCATAAATTACAATAAGTGGTAGTGACAAGCTTCTATTTTAAGATTGCGGTATGTAATGTGAGGAGATAAGCGAATGAAAGTTGTTTTGTTGGCTGGTGGATTAGGAACAAGAATTAGTGAAGAGTCTCAATATGAGCCCAAACCTATGATTGAAATCGGAGGTATGCCTATTTTATGGCATATTATGAAAGGATACAGTCATTACGGGTATAATGAATTTATTATTTGCGCTGGATATAAGCAACACTATATTAAAGAATGGTTCGCTGATTATTTTCTCCATACGTCTGATATAACTTTTGACTTCACGCAAGGCAATAAAATGATCGTTCATAACCAACATTGCGAGCCGTGGAAAGTAACAGTTGTGGATACAGGGCTGAACACAATGACTGGTGGACGAATTAAACGCATTCAACCCTATGTGGGGAATCATCCTTTTATGATGACTTACGGTGATGGGGTCTGTGATGTTAATATTAAGGAACTTGTTGACTTTCATCGGAAAAATGGAAAATTGGCAACTCTTACTGCAGTACAACTGGAACAATCCAAAGGGATTCTGAACATAGCAGAAGACAATTCAGTGCAATCTTTTAGAGAAAAATCTGCGAGAGACAGCGCTCCCATCAATGCTGGTTTCATGGTTTTGGAACCAGAAGTATTTAATTACCTGGATGGTGATAGCTGTATCTTTGAACGTCAACCTTTAGAGCGCCTGGCAAATGAAGGACAGTTGATGAGTTATATGCACAAGGGGTTTTGGCAGTGCATGGATACGAAGCGAGAAAAAGATGTTTTAGAAACAATGTGGGAGTCGGGAAAAGCACCATGGAAGGTATGGAATGACTGATGAAAGAATTCAATCTCGAATTTTATAACAACAAGAGAATTTTTATTACTGGCCATACAGGCTTTAAAGGAACATGGCTATGCAGACTTTTAGTTAATCTAGGGGCTAAAGTCACTGGGTATGCATTAAATCCCCCTACAGATCCATCTCTGTTTGCTCTTACAGGTATGGACAAACAAATACATTCCATTTGCGGTGATATTCGCGATGCTGAACAACTCCAGAGAGCGTTTGAGACTGCTTCTCCAGAAATTGTCTTTCACTTGGCCGCCCAGCCATTGGTTCGTGAAAGTTATAAGTCACCTGCTTATACTTATGAAACGAATGTAATGGGCACAGTAAATATTTTGGAATGTGTTCGCAAAAGTAGAAATGTAAAATCGTTTTTAAATGTGACGACTGATAAAGTCTACAAAAATAATGAATGGATTTGGGGATATCGGGAAAATGAAGAATTAGATGGCTTTGACCCGTATTCCAACTCCAAATCATGCAGTGAATTAGTTACGCATACGTATCAACGCAGTTTTTTTTATGACTCAGAAACAGCAATTTCCACAGCTAGAGCAGGGAATGTAATAGGTGGGGGAGATTTTGCCAAAGATCGGATTATTCCAGATTGCGTCAGAGCTGCTTTGGCAAAAAAAGAAATTGTGGTACGCAATCCTTTTTCCACTCGCCCCTATCAACATGTTCTTGAACCATTATATGCTTATCTGATGATTGCGGCCCGTCAGTATTCGGACCATAACTTTATGGACTCTTATAATGTCGGGCCGGACGAGAGAGATTGCTTTGAAACCGGCAAGCTTGTAGACTTATTTGTTCGTACTTGGGGTAATGGGATGAAGTGGTCTTCCCATCCAGACAAGGGGCCACACGAAGCTAACTTTTTGAAGCTCGACTGTACAAAGCTAAAAAACAGATTTGGTTGGCAACCGCGGTGGAACATTGAAAAAGCTGTGGAAAAGGTTGTGGAATGGAGTAAATGCTGGCAATCCAATGATGATATTTTACTATGTATGGATCGGCAGATTGATGAGTTTCTGAATGAAGGAAAGTGAAAACAAATGATTTTATGGAAAAATGAAGAAGAAGCGCGGAATCAGATAAAGGGATTGGTAACAAAATATTATCACCAATTTAAAGAAAATAAAAATGAATTTAAAGCTGGGGATAGGATTAATTATGCCTCTCGTGTATTTAACGAAGAAGAAATGTGTGCTTTGACTGATGCAACGCTGGATTTCTGGCTGACAACAGGACGGTTTGCAGAGTCTTTTGAAAAAGATTTTGCCAAGTGGTTGGGGGTTTCCTATGCGCATCTGGTCAATAGCGGATCTTCGGCTAATTTATTGGCTTTTTCTGTGTTAACAGCCCCAGAATTAAAGGAAAGACAGATTCGAAGGGGCGATGAAGTTATTACAGTAGCCTGCGGTTTCCCCACTACTGTCACACCTATTTTGCAATATGGTGCAGTTCCCGTATTTGTAGATGTTACGATTCCTCAATATAATATTGATGTAGGTCAATTGGAAGATGCCCTTTCACCAAAAACAAAAGCAGTTATGATTGCACATACTTTAGGAAATCCATTTAACCTTTACGCAGTAAAATCTTTCTGTGATAAACATAATTTGTGGCTGATAGAAGATAACTGTGATGCATTGGGAAGTAAGTATACTATGAATGGAGAAACTCGTTATACGGGAACTTGGGGTGATTTGGGAACCAGCAGCTTTTATCCTCCACATCATATGACTATGGGAGAAGGTGGCTGCGTTTATACAAACAATCCTCTTCTGAATCGATTGATTTTATCATATCGGGATTGGGGAAGAGATTGTATCTGCCCGTCTGGACATGATAATTTCTGTGGACATCGGTTTGATGGTCAGTATGGAGGATTGCCAAAAGGATATGATCATAAATATGTTTACAGTCATTTTGGCTACAATCTAAAAGTCACTGATATGCAGGCTGCGGTAGGTTGTGCACAGTTGAAGAAATTTCCTTCTTTTATTGAAAAAAGACGCCATAACTGGGAACGGCTTCATAATGCATTGGAATCTTCTGCAGATAAATTAATTTTGCCAGAACCGGCTAAAAATAGTACGCCATCTTGGTTTGGTTTCTTAATCACAATTCGGCAAGAATCAGGGCTTAAACGCAATACGGTAACGCAGTATATAGAAAAACATAATATTCAGACCCGATTGCTTTTTAGTGGGAACTTGATCAAGCATCCTTGTTTTGATCAAATAAGAGGCACGAATGCTTATCGGGTTGTTGGAAAATTGAAAAATACAGATACTATCATGAATGATACCTTCTGGGTTGGCGTATATCCAGGTATGGATGACGCAAGAATCGATTACATGGCAAAGGTTATCAAAGAAGCAATTCAGCAATAGGGAGCAGAAATGGGACAAAAAACATTATTGGATTGTACACTACGTGATGGTGGGTATGTTAACGATTGGAATTTTGGCCATGACAGGATTGTAGAAATTTTCAATCGGTTGGTCAATTCCGGAGTTCAATATATTGAAATCGGATTTTTGGATAAAAATCGAAGTTTTGATATGGATCATACTATATTCCCGGATACAGCTTCTGCCAATAAAATTTATGCTGGACTGGACAAGGGAAAAGCTACCATACTAGCTATGATCGATTATGGTAAATGTCCCATTGAAAATCTGCAGCCTGCGAAAGATACATTTATTGATGGAATCAGAGTTATATTTAAAGAACACTTGGCAACAGAAGCTTTAGAATTCTGCCGTCAGGTCAAGAATCTGGGGTATATTGTATTTGCCCAACTTGTATCAGTAACTACTTATACGGATGATGCTTTAAAGAAATATGCAGATGCTTGCAATCAGGTACATCCTTTTGCCACTTCCATGGTTGATACCTATGGACTGATGGATTCCAGACATCTGATGCATATTGCTCAGATCCTTGACGAAAACCTTGATGGCGATATTGCATTAGGCTTTCATGGACATAACAATTTTCAGTTGGGCTTTTCAAATACAATAGAATTTCTTTCGTCCAGTTTTAAGCGTGACATCTTGGCGGATGGAACCATGTATGGGATGGGGAAAAGTGCAGGGAATGCACCCATTGAGTTGGAAATGATGTACTGCAATAAAAGAATGGGTACAAAATATGATGTTACTCAGGTGCTGGAAGCAATTGATAATGTAATCTTGGATATTTATCGGAAACAGTATTGGGGATATAATCTCTTTTTCTATGTTTCGGCTGCAACACAGTGTCATCCAAATTATGTTTCCTATTTTATGAATAAGAAGACATTGTCTGTTACACAGATTACAGAATTATTGGAGCATCTACTGCCAGAAAAGAAACTTTTATATGATGCTAAATATGCGGAAAGTGTTTATTTAGAATATCAGAGTATCCAGTGCGATGATCAGATTCCCATGGCGAAATTGCGCAAGGTATTTGCACAACAGGATGTATTGCTGCTTGGACCGGGAAATAACATCTTACGGCAAAAAAATAAAGTAAAGGATTATATCGTTGAACATCGGCCATTAACGGTATCTGTCAACTTTGCTCCCAAGGACATAAAAGTTGACTATATCTTTTTGACTAATGCGAAGAGATATACCCGTCTTATGAATGATATCCAAAATAATGTGAATGAGGATGTAAAAATCATAGCTACTTCTAATGTAACGAATATGAAAAAGAAATTTGATTTCATCATAAGCTATGAGTCTCTTATAGATAAAAACACGGAAATTATGGATAACTCTTTGGTTATGCTGTTAAAAGCGATGACTGCATTAGGGGTTTCTTCCGTAAAGCTGGCTGGATTTGATGGATATTCCAAAAACGAAGATAATTATTTTGATGTGAGCCGAGAATATGGCTTTGCCAAGGAGAAGGCTGCCTATTTGAATCAATATGTAAAAGATTTCCTGGCTAAAGCTGAAAAAAAATTACAGATTGAATCTTTGACCACGTCGCATTATTTCCGGAGATGATAATGGAAAGAAAAATTAAAAGCGTTGTATGGGATGTTGATGGAACCTTATTGAATACTTCTGAAGGAATTATTGCATCTGTAATAGATACATTGAAAATTTGTGGGTATCTACCGTTGGACCAAGCAACTATGGAATCTTTTATAGGGCCACCGATTCAACATTCTTTTCAGAAAGCTTTCGAGTTGGATTTAAAGTCTTCCAATCAAATGGCCTCTGTTTTTCGAAAAGAATATAAGGAGAAAAATCTTTATAAGGCAGAACTGTATCCGGGTATGAAGAAACTGCTTATTCACCTGAAACAGCGTGGAGTTCAGCAGGCTGTAGCCACATATAAACGAGAAGATTACGCCAAAATGATAGTGGATCATTTTGGCATATCTTCTTATATGGATATTGTCTGCGGAGCAGATTTTGATGGGAAATTAACCAAAACAGATATCATATGGAATGCCATCCAATCTTTAAAACAGCACTATTTATTAGATTCTGTTGTTATGATCGGGGATACGATGAATGATGCAATAGGAGCGAAAAATCTTGGTATACCTTTTATTGCTGTTCGTTATGGCTTCGGCTTCAAATCAGGAGAAGAATTGGAAAAACTCGAAGCATTGAAATGCATTGGAATTGCTGAGAATGTTGAAGAATTGGGAAATTTACTGGAGGGATAATCCATGAAAATTAAAGTGGCTCAATATATTGCAAACTTTCTTGTTGATAATGGTATTAAAGACTGCTTTATGGTGACCGGTGGAGGAGCGATGCATCTGGATGATGCAATTGGACATCATCCAGGAATCCACTGTGTATTTAATCATCATGAACAGGCTTCTTCTATTGCTGCGGAAGGCTATGCACGGATGACTGGAAATATAGCAGCTGTTTGTGTTACAAGCGGTCCTGGGGGGACTAATGCTATTACAGGCGTTGTTGGAGGGTGGCAGGATTCCATTCCCATGTTTATTTTGTCTGGACAGGTGAAACGGGAAACTACAATTTGGTCCTGCCCAGAATTAAATCTTCGGCAATTGGGAGATCAGGAATTTGATATCATCCACTCCGTTCAAAATATGACTAAATATGCCGTAATGGTGACAGATCCACAGCAAGTTGCCTATCATTTGGAAAAAGCACTCTATTTAGCTAAAGAGGGAAGACCAGGCCCGGTGTGGATCGATGTACCTTTAGATGTTCAGGGGGCTATGGTAGAACCTGAAGACATGCTTCACTTTCATCCTGAAGTTGAACGTCCCTGGACTGTTCCTGAGATTCCTAAACAAACAGTAAAGGCCGTATTAGAGAAAATTAATGCAGCCAAGGCTCCCTTGATTTTGGCCGGGACCGGTATCCGTTTGGGTGGAGCTGAGGAAGAATTTCTGCAAGTAGTAAACAAATTGCAAATTCCAGTTGTTACAGCATGGAATGCCAATGACACTCTTGCGTTTGATAATCCTTATTTTGCAGGGATGCCGGGCACGGTAGGAACCCGGCCTGGTAATTTTGCAGTACAGAACTGTGACCTGCTCTTGAGCTTGGGCTGCCGCTTGAATATCCGTATGATTGGGTATACCCATTTTAATTTTGCAAAAAATGCTTATAAAATCATTCTTGATATAGATAAGAGAGAATTGGAAAAGCCAACTATTCATCCAGATTTCCCCATTCATGGAGATGTGAAGGATTTCTTGAATAAAATGCTCCAGGCAGATTATGCGTTGCAACCTAAACACCAAAAATGGGTAAAATGGTGTCGTAATCTGGTAAAAAAATATCCTGCTGTATTATCGTCATATCATAAAGAAAATGACGGCATGATTAACCCTTACGTTTTTATTGATCGATTATTTTCTGCGTCGAAAGCTGATGATCGTATCGTCTGTGGTAACGGCAGTGCCTGTGTAATCACATTCCAGGCTTGTAAAATCAAGCAGGGTCAACGGCTTTTTACTAATTCTGGCTGTGCTGCCATGGGATATGGCTTTCCGGCGGCTATCGGTGTAGCAGTTTCTGACAACAGCAGACGGACTATTTGTATTGACGGGGATGGCAGTATTATGATGAATTTGCAGGAGCTGGCAACTGTTCGGCAAAATAATTTGAATTTAAAACTGTTCATTCTGAATAATAATGGGTATTTATCTATTCGACAGACTCAGCGAAATTTGTTTAAGCCACCATTTATTGGCATTGACAAAGAAAGTGGAGTGGGCTTCCCAGATTTTAAAAAACTGGCTGATGCATTTGGTATGCCTTATTATAAAATTTTGCAGGAAAATAAATGCGAAAACCAACTGGAACAAGTATTGAATTCAGATGGTCCTTGTATTTGTGAAGTAGTGGTAGATCCTACACAGAATTTTGCACCAAAATCATCTTCTAAAGTATTGCCGGATGGCAGAATTGTTTCGCCTTCTTTGGAAGATATGGCACCATTCCTTGATAGGAAAGAATTTGAAATGATAAAGTATTGAATGCTGGAGGAAGAGGCAGGATAGAATGATGGAACTGAAACGTGTAGTACTGACGGGTGCAACTGGCGTCTTGGGCACTGCTTTGATAGACAAACTTATTGAAAAAGGTGCCGAGATATTTATAGTATGTCATCCACAATCTAAAAGGAATCGGTTTATTCGTAATCATAAAAATATCCATAAGGTGTTTTGTGACCTTCAGGAAATTAAAAATTTGCCGACTTTAATTTCAGTTCCTTGCGATGCCTTCTTTCATTTTGCCTGGTTGGGAACAGAAAATCCAAACAATCGGATGAATATGTCATTGCAGGAAGAGAATATCCGTTATGCGCTTCAGGCTGTTTCAGCTGCCAGAGAGATTGGATGCAAAGTTTTTGTGGGAGCGGGTAGTCAGGCGGAATATGGCCGAGTCAGTGGCATCATTCATCCGGATACCCCAACCTTTCCTGTCAGTGGCTATGGCATGGCTAAACTGTGCACTGGTCAGATGACTCGAGAGACGTGCAAACAATATGGAATACGCCATATCTGGCCGCGCATTTTGAGCATTTACGGACCCCATGATGGGGGACATACATTAATCAGTACAGTGATTGATTCGCTTTTAAAAGGGAAGAAACCTGCTTTGACGGCCGGGGAACAAATATGGGATTATCTGTATGCCGGAGATGCGGCAGAAGCGTTGATTCGTATGGCTTTACTGGGGCATGACGGGTCTGTTTATGTATTGGGCAGCGGAAAAACCAGGAAGCTTCGAGAATTTATGGAAATAATCCGAGATACTATTGATTCCAAACTCCCGCTTGGCATTGGAGAAATTCCTTATTATCCTGATCAGGCAATGCATCTGGAAGCAGATATTACATCTCTCTATAAAGATACAAAATGGCTTCCCACTACAGAATTTACTGAGGGAATACGAATGCTAATTGAGGAAAGAAAAAATGCTGCCAAAAAGTGCAATACAGTTCATTAAATTTGGGTTGGTAGGCGTGTCCAACACTTTAATAGGATTGGGGCTCTATTATCTTTTTCTATGGATAGGCTTCCATTATTTGATTGCTAATGTTTTATCCTGGATTTTAAGTGTGTTCAACGCCTTCTACTGGAATCATAAATATGTATTTCAAAGCAACAATAAATGGCCAGCAATTTTATTGAAAACTTACATCTCTTACGGAGCTTCTTTTATTACAGGCTCAGTTTTACTTTATATTTTTGTAGAATGGATGAAAATATCCCAAGTTATGGCACCTCTTGTCTGCTTATTGGTAACCATTCCTTTGAACTTTTTGCTGAATAAATTCTGGACTTTTAAATAGGTGAAGAAAATTGAAAAAAACGAAGATCAGTGTATTGATTCCCTGTTATAACGAAACAGAGAATGTTGTACCCATGAGTGAAGCGGTTATCAGGGAATTTGAAACCCGACTGCCGAAATATGATTATGAGGTGGTTTTTATCGATAATTGCTCTATTGATGGAACCAGAGAAAAGCTGGAAAGGTTGTGTGCAAGTAATAAAAAAATAAAAGCGATTTTTAACGCTAAAAACTTTGGCCAGTTTAATTCTCCTTACTATGGCATGTGCCAGACCACAGGAGCCTGTACAATCACTATGTGCTGTGATTTTCAAGATCCGGTAAGTTTAATACCCAGATTGGTGGCAGAATGGGAAAAAGGCTATAAAATTGTTTCTGCCATTAAGACTCAAAGCGAAGAAAATCGAATTTTGCGCTTCTTACGTACTTGTTACTATAAAATTATCCGTAAAATGTCTTCAGTTGAACAGATTGAACATTTTACTGGAACAGGCTTATATGATCAAAGTTTTATTGCTGTGCTGCGTAATTTAAATGACCCAACCCCATTTTTAAGAGGGATTGTAGCTGAGTTGGGGTTTAAGAGAAAAGATGTGCCATACACCCAGGCAAAACGGAGAGCAGGGAAAACTCATAATAACTGGTATACACTCTATGATGCAGCAATGTTAAGCTTTACATCTTATACCAAAGTAGGTCTTCGCTTGGCTACTTTTTTGGGTTTTATCATTGCAGGCCTGGATTTATTGTTTGCTATGATATATCTGGTTGCGAAACTGTTGTGGTGGGATAAGTTCCCTATGGGTACGGCACCCTTATTAATTGGTGTATTTTTCATCGGATCTGTCCAATTGATATTTATGGGATTACTGGGCGAGTATGTTATGAGTATCAATACTCGTATTATGCACAGACCTCTTGTTGTTGAAGAGAAAAGAATAAACTTTTAAAGAGGATTTAATAATATGGTTATTACTGATGAAATTTTAATTCCGCCAGAAGTAGATTCATTGTCAAGTGACGAAATTCATGAAAATAAAAAAGCAAAATTAGAACATGGTATTTTGTCTAATAACCTTAATTTTGGTTCACAATTGCATATATGGAAATTTGGTAAATTTGCTAGTTTTCTTTTAGAAAAACCAGATGGAAAAAAAGTCAAGTTAGATATAGATTTGAGCCCCGCACCTTATGTGTTTACAAATATGCCCGACGGGGCACCTATAACTTTACAAATCTTTTTAAACAATCAACTTCGTAAAACAATAAAATATACTGAGAAATCTAGACGAACAATTTCAATTTCCTATGATGAAATGAAGAGTGTTATTAAAAAATCTAGTATTGTAAAAATATTACTTAAGTCTGATCGATATTATAGTGATAAGTTATTAGGCATTAATTTGGAAGATACACTTAAAAGTATTGTCCTTTATAATGCTGAGCTTATACCCCAAGGAGATTAGAAATGGATTGGAATTTAAAGTATGTTTTATTTATTGCGGTTCTTTACGTCATCTTACCAATATATATTTTTTCTTTATGCTGGATGAAGGGTGTTATTAGTCTTTTAATCTTTAGCATTCTAACCTTGATGATGTTTCATTTCTATCAAAATATAAAAAACACTTATTTTATACGCGCTGATAGAAATTTATGCTGGATTCTTATCATAGTATTTATTTTTCTATTACTCACTGGTCATGGTGGCTTGCTTAGCACAAACGGAGTCGACATTCCATGGCGTGATGCGATTTATTATGATTTAATCTCTCATTCTTGGCCGGTGATATATCAAAGCAATGGGACTGCATTAACTTATTATCTCAGCTACTGGCTGCCGGCTGCAGGTTTTTCTTCTGCATTTGGGCTAAGTCATTATGCGGCACAGGTAGTTCTGTTTTTCTGGACTTTATTGGGGCTTATTCTTGGAATTCTGTTGTTGTGCAGCTATTTACATTCATTGAAAAGATCAAGTGTTTATACAGCATTGCTCTTTTTGTTTTGGAGCAGTATCAGTATTATCGGAATGATTATACGATCGGCATTGGGGAAAGAGCGTCCACTGGCTATTGAAGATATGCCTGGATTTAACAGTTGGCAATTTACATCTTGGTCTCATGATGGCTATTTCATTGGATTTTTTATCAGAACTACTTTTGATTCTCTCTCCAATGTGTACAATCAGTTTGTTCCTCTCTTTTTATGTACAATGCTTTTTCTTCATTTGCGTAAAGAACCCCGATATTATGCACTGATTGGTTTGTTGGCATTGCCCTATTCTCCTTTTGGCTTTATTGGTTTTTCCCTGGTGATACTGCTTTATTTTTTTGCTGGATTGATAAAGTGCCAGGAAAAGAGAAGAAGACTGTTGGAATGTCTTTCTCTTGAGAATTTTTCTGCCATGGCAACGATTCTGCCTGTTTACGTTATATACTATACTTCCAATGCTGTATCAACAGCGACTGGATCAAAAAGTATATGGATTGCACCGTTAAGCGATTATGGGGTGACACGTATATCGAATCTGCTCCTTTTTTATCTGTTGGCTTTTGGTATTTATGTGTCTTGTTTGCCAAAGAGGAAATGGAACTGGTTAGTGATAAGCTCCGTATTTTTGCTCTGTATATTTCCAATGATTCAGATTGGAAATGGTGGTGATTTTTTATGGAATGCATCAACAGTCCCTGGACTCCTTATTATGGTTTTCGTTATAGGTCAAATTCAAGAATGCATAAAAAGAAAACAGGTGTGGGGGAAAAATCTCTTTTTGATTATTTGTGTTTGTTTAGGGATATTAACTCCTATTATGCAGGCCAGCAGTTACATTCGGACGTGTGTACTGGTAAAGCGAGGAAGAGTGTATATAGATCCTATGCATATAAATGGAACATTTGAAGACAAAAATATTCAGGAGTACCGTAACTTTCTCTCAATAGGGTATGAAGATACCTATTTTTATAAATACATTGCAAAAAAAAAGTGGGCCTGGAAATTCTGGCTCAGGAAGTAAATTCGGATATTCCTAGTGGGAGTTTTTGTTATAAAACTGTGGAATATGGTATGGGCTTTTGGTGTTGCTTTTGACAATATGCCGGTTCTGTGTTAGCGTCGGGTTAAAATCGCCAATCTCAGTCGGATCAAAACAGCCCGTGGCCGGGAAGGGCGTGCCTGCGGCGCACCCCTACAGCGTTGGGGCCGGATGTTGATTGTTTGATCGGATGGACGGGGTTGTCGTTGAACTGGCAAAGGCGGGCGGCCCGTGTGAGCCGCACCCTGCAATGACGTTGACCAGGCGGAGAATATCGTTGTTATCATCAGTTCGACGGAGACGGCGTAGGGGCTTCCCGGAGGGGAGCCCTTCCCGGTCTCCGTTTTTTTGTGTTGGGAGAATTTCTTTACTGGGAGTTTTTTTACATAGGTACTATGGTATAGTAGAGGGAGAAAAGGAGGGGATGGATGTGACACTGGAATCTTTGAAGAAACCGATTTATCTGGCTCATTTGGATCCGGAGGGGAAACGGAATCCTCAGCTTCTGCTGGACCATCTCCGGCAGGTGGCCCGATTGGCAGAAGGGTTTGCTCCCACTCCGGAAATGAAGGAGGCAGCCCGGCAGTGTGGGTTGTATCATGACGCAGGCAAGTACAGTGAGGACTTCCAGAAATACCTTTTGGGGCAGAAACATGGCCGGGTGGACCATTCTACGGCTGGAGCCCAGATTTTGGCAAAAAATGGAAATCTCACTTCTACTATGGAAGCTTTCTGCATCGCCGGGCACCATGCGGGGCTGCCGGATTTGGGAACAAATGCTGACCTGCCAGGAGAAAATACTTTTGCAGCACGGTTGAAAAAAGCGGTCCCGGATTGCTCTTCCTGGCGGCAGGAATTAGAAATGCCGGTTCAAATCCAGGGAATCGAACAGGTCATCCAGGATTTCCAGATCCAGGGGAAGATGGATTTTGTAGGGTGTGGCCTTTGGCTGCGGATGTTGTATTCCTGCCTGGTGGACGGGGATTTTCTGGACACAGAAACCTATATGCAGGGAGGCGCAGTGAAACGGGGCGGTTTCACTTCTCTGGAACAGCTCCATGACCGGTTCTTTTCCGCCTTGCAGGAAAAGGGGTTCTTCCATCCTCAAAATGATCTGAACCGGAAACGGTGTGAGATTCTCCAGCGCTGCATCCAGATGGGGAAGAATCAGGAAGACCGAATCTATACCCTGACCGTTCCCACCGGGGGAGGCAAGACCATTTCCGCTTTTGCCTGGGCGCTGGAAAAGGCCAGGACCTGCGGGAAAAAACACATCATTTATGTGATTCCCTATACGTCCATCATTGAACAGACGGCGGACATCCTCCGGTCCTACCTGGGAGAGGAAAATGTCATTGAACACCACAACCAGGTGGAATATGAGGACAGGGACGAAAAGATGGACACCCGTCGGCTGGCCACGGAAAACTGGGATGCTCCGGTGATTGTTACCACCAATGTCCAGTTTTTCGAGTCCCTTTTTGCCAACCGGTCTTCCCGGTGCCGGAAGCTCCACAACATGGCCAACAGTGTGCTGTTGTTTGACGAGGCTCAGATGTTCCCGGTGAACTATATGACTCCGGTGCTCCGGAGCTTGGAGGCCCTGGTCCGGCATTTTTCCTCTTCGGCTCTTTTGTGCAGTGCTACCCAGCCCCGGCTGGAACGGTTCCTCCAGGAAAGGCCCCAGGAACTGATGGAAGACATTCCCGGCCTTTACCGCTTCTTCAAACGGACCCAATTGGTCAATGAGGGGTTGCTGTCCTATGACCAGGTGGCAGAAGCCATGGACGAGCAGCCCCAGAGCCTGTGCATCTGCCTGACCAAAGGGGAAGCCCGGGAAATCAGCAGCCGGATCCAGGGAGAGCACCTTTATCTTTCCACCAACCTTTGTCCGGCCCATCGGCAGCAGGTGATCCGCACCATGAAGGAGAAGCTGAAAAAAGGAGAACCCTGCCGGGTGGTCTCTACCAGCATCATTTCTGTAGGGGTGGATATCGATTTCCCGGTGGTCTATGTGGAGGAAAACGGGGTGGATGCCCTGATCCAGGGGGCCGGCCGGTGCAACCGGGAAGGAAAGCGAAAGGCAGAAAACAGCCTGGTCCATGTTTTCGCCACGGAAAACAGCCAGAAGTCCCGTTTCCTGAAGCAGGAACGGCAGAGCACCCAGCTGGTGGCACAGAAGTTCCAGGACCTGGCCGCACCGGAAGCCATTGCCAATTACTTTGACTGGCTTTATCGGGCAAAAAACGGTATACTGGATGAAAAGGGCATTGTCGATTTATCTGGCAAGGGAGCTTATGCCACCATCGGTCAACAGTTCCAACTGATCGAAGACCATACCAGGAACGTGCTGATTCCCTGGAATGAGGAAGCCCAGGAAATCATACGCCAGCTCCAGTGCGGCATCCGGACCCGGAAGCTGCTGCGGAAAGCCGGCCGTTATATGGTCAGCGTATGGTCTCAGACTGGGCCCCGGCCAGGGCTGTATGAGCAGATGCTGGCGGATGGGGTGACGGAAGCTCTGGACGAACAGATGGCAGTGCTGAAAGATTTGTCCGTATATAAGGAAGAAACCGGCCTTACTTATCAACAGGAAGAGGGTCGGGGGCTGTTTGCCTGATCCGATATCAACGAGAAACAGAGGTGGTTCCATGAGTTATGGAGTGAGAATCGACTGCTGGGGCAAGTATGCCTGCTTTACCCGGCCGGAATTGAAAGGGGAGCGGATGAGCTACGATGTAATGACGCCATCTGCGGCCCGGGGACTGGTGGAAGCCATATTCTGGCATCCGGGACTGCGGTATGTGATCGATGAAATCGATGTGCTGAGCCCCATCCAGTTTACCAATGTCCGGCGCAATGAACTGAAAAGCAAGATTTCCGGGAGTACGGTCCTGGCCGGTGCCCGGGGCGGCAAGCTGCTGGTCCAGGCAACCCATGAGGATATTATGCAGCGGGCTTCCACGGTGCTGAAAAATGTCCATTACTGCATTACCCTTCATTTTGAAATGACAGAAAAGGCCAATTCTTCGGATAATCCGGGGAAGTTCCGGGAAATGCTCACCCGTCGGGCCCGGAAGGGGCAGTGCTACCATCAGCCTTATTTTGGCACCCGGGAATTTCCGGCTTCTTTCCGGCTGGTGGAGGATGACGAGGAAATCCAGCCCTATCCTCTTACCCAGGATCTGGGGCTGATGCTCTATGACATGGATTACCGGAACCTGCAGCACATTACTCCCCGGTTTTTCCGGGCGAAACTGGTCAATGGAGTCCTTGATCTCCGGAACTGTGAGGTGCATCAATGATCCTGCAGGCACTGGTGAGGTATTATGAAACCCTGTTGAAGCAGGGAAAGGTGGAGGAACCAGGCTGGAGCGCGGCCAAGGTATCGGCGGAAATCCAGCTGGATGAGGAAGGGAAGCTGCTGGGAATCCTGTCCCTGCAGAATGAAGTCCAGCGGGGCAGGAAAACTGTCCTGACGGATCCCCTGCTCCAGGTGCCGGAAGTGTTCAAACGGTCCAGCGGAGTGCGGCCCAATTTCCTCTATGACAATTCTTCTTATTTTTTTGGTGTAGACAGTAAAGGGAAACCCAAACGGTCCATTCAGTGTTTTGAGGCGGCCCGGACTTTCCACCACCAGCTGTTGGATGGGTGTGATTCTCTGGTGGCTCAGGGAGTCTTAAAGTTCTTTGACAGCTGGCAGCCGGATAAGGCGGAGGAAAATCCGGTATTCCAGCAGAATCGGGATACAATTATTGGAGCTGCGGGCCTGGTATTTGCCGTCAATGGGCAGGAAGCCCAGCAGGATCCGGCAATCCGTCGGCGCTGGATGGATTTTAAGAATGAAGGCGGCGGAGAGAACAGCGAAAAAGGGCAGTGTCTGGTGACGGGCAAGGTAGCAGAAATCGCTCTCACCCATCCCAATATCAAAGGGGTGCGGGATGCTCAGTCTTCTGGAGCGGCACTGGTCTCCTTCAATGCACCGTCATTGGAATCCTTTGGTCATGCCGAAGATCAGGGGCTGAATGCCCCGGTCAGCGAGTATGCGGCTTTTGCCTATACCACCGCCTTGAACCAGCTGATCCGGGAGGGGAACAGCCTTCTTTGCGGAGATACCACCGTGGTGTTCTGGGCCCAGTCGGCCGAACCGCTGTATCAGCAGGTGTACATGAACTTCCTAAACCCGTCAGGAACCGGGGAAAACAGAGAACAAACCGTTAAAGCCGTGCTGGAAAAAATCCTCCAGGGCGTGGTTGCGGATGTGGACGGCATCACCCTTTCACCGGATGAACCGTTCTACGTACTGGGGCTGGCACCCAATGCGGCCCGGCTGTCCGTCCGGTTTTTCTGGCAGAATACCTTCGGGGTAACCCTGAAGCATCTGCAGAATCACCAGGACCGGCTGAAGATTGTCCGTCCTGCTTGGGAAAAAGAACGAGGCGCTTATCTGCCCTTATGGCGGTTGCTGAAGGAATCGGTGAACCCCAATGCCACCAAAAAGCAGGCACTGCCCCTTTTGGCCGGGAGCCTGCTCCGGAGCATCCTCCAGGATGCCCCTTATCCGGAAGCCATGTATCGGCAGTTCCTGCTGCGGATCAAGGCAGAATCCGGGGATGCAAAAATCAGTTATCCCAGAGCGGCCTTTGTGAAGGCCTATCTGTTGAAGAATCATCAGGAAAAGTGGGGTGGAGAAATTACCATGAACGTCAATGAAAACTGCAAGGCAGTTCCTTATGTGCTGGGCCGGCTGTTTGCGGTGCTGGAGGGACTGCAGCAAGATTCCAGCGAAGTCAGTGCAACCATCAAAGACCGGTATTTCAATGCGGCTTGCGCCACGCCGGGGGCGGTATTCCCGGTGCTGCTGAAATTGGCCAATGCCCATCTGAATAAATTGGGCCGGACCAACAAGGGACTGGCGGTGAATACCCAGAAGAAACTGGGCAGCCTGATGGAAAAAATCACTATGCCCGATGAAGGGAACCCCATTCCCGGCCGGCTGACTTTGGACGAACAGGGAATGTTCATCCTGGGCTATTATCAGGAAACACAGGCTCGCTATACCAAAAAGGAGGAACAGGCATAATGGAAGAAAACAAGGCAATTCGCAACCGGTACGATTTCGTGGTGCTTTTTGATGTGGAAAACGGCAACCCCAACGGGGATCCGGATGCAGGGAACATGCCCCGGGTGGACCCGGAAACCGGCCTGGGCCTGGTGACGGACGTGTGCCTGAAACGGAAAATCCGCAATTATGTAGAGGCGGCCAAGGAAGACCAGCCCGGGTACCAGATCTATGTGCGGGAAACGGTCCCCCTGGAAGCCAATGACAAAAAAGCCCTGGAGTATCTGGGCGTGGATGATGTGAAGAAAATCGACAAAAAGAAAGATCCGGATGCAGACCGGAAAATCCGGGACTTTATGTGCAGCAATTTCTATGATATCCGTACTTTTGGCGCTGTGATGACCACCTTTGTGAAAGGGGCTCTCAGCTGCGGACAGGTCCGTGGACCGGTCCAGCTGGGTTTCGCTCACAGTATCGACCCTATTATGCCTCAGGAAATCACCATCACCCGAGTGGCCATTACCACTGCCAAACGGCAGGAAGAAGGACGGAACACGGAAATGGGCCGGAAGTACATCGTTCCATACGGTCTGTACCGGGTGGAAGGGTATGTGTCTGCCAACCTGGCCCGGAAATCCACAGGCTTTTCCGACGAAGATCTGCAGCTGCTGTGGAAGGCCATCATCAACATGTTCGAAAATGATCATTCTGCCGCCCGAGGGAATATGGCCGTGCGGGAACTGATCGTATTCAAACATGACTCGGAACTGGGCAATGCGCCGTCCTACAAACTGTTTGAACGGGTGCAGGTGGAAAAGAAGGATCCCCGGAAGGCGCCCCGGTCCTACCATGACTATCAGGTGACTGTGGATACGGAAAACCTGCCGGAAGGGGTCACCTGCCAGAGAATGGTATGACCTGGCGGGAAGAGGATTACCTGATGATCTCAGGAATCCAGCATTTCGTCTTTTGCCGGCGCCAATGGGCTCTGATCCACATTGACCAGCAGTGGGAGGAAAACCGCCTGACGGCAGAGGGGCAGCTGATCCACCAGAATGCCCACAATGACCGGTTCGTGGAAAAACGGGCCGGGGTGATGACGGTGCGGGGACTGCGGATCAGTTCTCCCACTCTGGGGGCTTCGGGAATCTGCGATGTGGTGGAATTCACCCAGGCGGATGACGGGGAAGAAGGGGCCCATCTGGCAGGTCACCGGGGGCTGTGGAAGGTGCTGCCGGTGGAGTACAAGCGGGGGAAGGACAAATCTGATGACTGTGACATCCTCCAGCTGGCTGCCCAGGTGATCTGTCTGGAAGAAATGCTGGGCTGTGCCATCCCCCGGGGCTGTCTGTACTACCATGCCCTGCGGCACCGGCGGGAGATCCCCATGACGGAAGAACTGCGGCAGCGTGTCCGGGATATGTTTGCCGAGATGCACCAGTATTATGAGCGGCGCTACATTCCCCGGGTGAAGCCCAGCCGGGCCTGTACCAGCTGTTCTTTGAAGGACCTGTGCCTGCCCAAACTGCAGAAGGATGGGCTGGTGGCTGATTACTATGCCGGACGGTTCCAGGAGGAGGGGCTATGAGACGACTGCTGAATACTCTGTTCATCCTGTCGGAAGACCTCTACCTGTCTCTGGATAACCAAAACCTGACAGCTTGGAAGGATGGAAATGTGGTCCAGCGGATTCCTCTTCTGAACCTGGAGAGCATCTTTTACTTCGGGTACAAAGGAGCATCACCGGCCCTTCTGGGGGCCTGTGCGGAACAGAACATCGGCTTTACTTTTCTGACACCCCAAGGAAAATTCCTGGCCAGGGTCACCGGAACCGGGCAGGGAAATGTGCTGCTGCGGAAGGCCCAGTACCGGAAAAGCGACAGGGAGGAGGAAAGTCTCCAGCTGGGACGGTGGTTCCTGACTGGGAAAATCTGGAATGCACGGGTCACTCTGATGCGGTTCCTCCGGGACCATCCTCTGTCTGTGAATGGGGAACAGTTCCGGGAAGCCATCCAGATTTTAAAAGGAGCACTCCGGGATCTGCAGCAGGCCAGGGATGGGGACCAACTGCGGGGGATAGAAGGGAATGCCGCCCATGTGTATTTCTCCCTGTTTGACCAGCTGATCCTGGGGGATAAAAAGACTTTTTTCTTCCGGGAACGGAACAAAAGGCCGCCCCTGGACCCCATGAATGCGCTGCTGTCCTTTGCCTATACCCTGCTGGCCGCTGACTGCGCCCATGCCCTGGAAGCAGTGGGACTGGATGCCAGCGTGGGATTCCTCCACCGGGACCGGCCCGGGAGAAAATCTCTGGCTCTGGACCTGATGGAAGAATTCCGGTCCCTGGCTGCCGATCGGTTCGTCCTTTCCCTGGTCAACACCCGGAGCCTGACCGGGAAACACTTCAAAAAGACGGAAACTGGTGCCGTCTTGATGAACGAAGAGGGAAGGAAAATCTTCCTTACCCGGTGGCAGGAACGGAAACAGGAAAAACTGGAACATCCCTTTTTGAAAGAAAAGATACCCTGGGGACTTTTCCCCTACGTCCAGGCCCTGCTCCTGGCCAAATGGCTGAGAGAAGATCTGGATGGGTATCCGGCATTTTTGGGGAAGTGAAGCCATGCTGATCCTGGTAACCTATGATGTAAACACCGAAACCCCGGCCGGGAGAGCCCGGCTGCGGAAAGTAGCCAAATGCTGCGTGGCTCACGGACAGCGGGTGCAGAATTCCGTGTTCGAATGCCTGTTGGATCAGGCCCAGTTCGTCCTTCTGAAAGGAGAACTGGAAGCCCTCATCGACAAAGACCACGACAGCCTGCGGTTCTACAACCTGGGAAATACCTATCAGAACAAAATCCAGCACCTGGGAGCCAAAAGGACTTACGACCCTGAAGCCCCCATGGTGCTGTAAGCGCGAAGGGGAAGCAAACAGAAAGAAAAAGCACCGGATAACGGGGCTTAGGAAATCTGAAAACTGACCTTCGCGAAAAAAAGACGGGGATGTCAGATGGAATCTGACTGCCTTGTCTGACAGTCGCCCCCGCATGGGGGCGTGGATTGAAATTCCGGGGAAATGGTATCGAAATCGGCCAGCGCCGTCGCCCCCGCATGGGGGCGTGGATTGAAATATGTCTCTAACCTCCAATTCTCTGATTTTTCCCGGTCGCCCCCGCATGGGGGCGTGGATTGAAATATAGCGGTCTGCCTCCATCCTTTGGGCCTCCGTGTCGCCCCCGCATGGGGGCGTGGATTGAAATCAGCCCGGCGTCCTCGTGCATCACTACCCGGTCGTCGCCCCCGCATGGGGGCGTGGATTGAAATACGGCCTCAATGCGTACCACACGGCTGTCATCCTGTCGCCCCCGCATGGGGGCGTGGATTGAAATGAGGGTGCCTTTGACGGGATCTCAATGATCGCCCGTCGCCCCCGCATGGGGGCGTGGATTGAAATTCGATGGTGTGGGAGTCGGAGATGATCAGGAAGTGTCGCCCCCGCATGGGGGCGTGGATTGAAATTTTCCGGCACACATTCGCCACCCTGCTGCTGGAAGTCGCCCCCGCATGGGGGCGTGGATTGAAATCATAGTCTAGGCTTGTTACCCATTTGCTCCCAGGTCGCCCCCGCATGGGGGCGTGGATTGAAATTTCCGGGATGGGGACAATGGATACATAGACAAGGTCGCCCCCGCATGGGGGCGTGGATTGAAATCCCAACGCGTACAAATATGTACCCTCTGCAACAGTCGCCCCCGCATGGGGGCGTGGATTGAAATCGTCCATGCATTGCGCCACACCTTCGCCACCTTGGTCGCCCCCGCATGGGGGCGTGGATTGAAATCCTAAGATGCGATAACGGGCTTCGCTCACATCGGGTCGCCCCCGCATGGGGGCGTGGATTGAAATCGAACAGCTAAGAGAAGATATTATCAATCCAGACGTCGCCCCCGCATGGGGGCGTGGATTGAAATTTGAGCTTCCTGCGCTCGTGATAGATTTTGTCCTGTCGCCCCCGCATGGGGGCGTGGATTGAAATTAATCTGGATCCCGGCAATTTTACCGATAACACCGTCGCCCCCGCATGGGGGCGTGGATTGAAATTCCTGGGAGGCGTCTTTGTCCCCCAGGGCTTCCAGTCGCCCCCGCATGGGGGCGTGGATTGAAATGGATAGTGTCGACTTAGGATTCAGCGCTACAGAGTCGCCCCCGCATGGGGGCGTGGATTGAAATTGATGTCATACGTGTACGCATAAACATTATCGCCGTCGCCCCCGCATGGGGGCGTGGATTGAAATTTGGGGGCGATTACCAGGCATTTCCGGACTGCAAGTCGCCCCCGCATGGGGGCGTGGATTGAAATACCAACGATGGTCTTGTATTCATCTGTCGTGATTGTCGCCCCCGCATGGGGGCGTGGATTGAAATACGACAACCACACCACGTTTAGATATATCAAAATCGTCGCCCCCGCATGGGGGCGTGGATTGAAATTGTACTTCTGTCAAGTTACTGGCGTAACCGATCGGTCGCCCCCGCATGGGGGCGTGGATTGAAATGGAAGCACCGGCCGAACGGATTCCCCGGAAGCGGGTCGCCCCCGCATGGGGGCGTGGATTGAAATCAAAGTAAAATCAAGGTTGCCATGAATAGCGGGTGTCGCCCCCGCATGGGGGCGTGGATTGAAATATCTTCTCCCGCAGTTTCCGGCAATCCGAGTATGTCGCCCCCGCATGGGGGCGTGGATTGAAATGATGTGACTGTAAATATTTTTCTGCTTAGAACAGTCGCCCCCGCATGGGGGCGTGGATTGAAATTTAAAATTGAGTAAATCTTAAAAAGTAACCAGTAGTCGCCCCCGCATGGGGGCGTGGATTGAAATTTCCGGGCATTGTGTACAGATCCGTCGATGATCCGTCGCCCCCGCATGGGGGCGTGGATTGAAATAAGGACCCAGCTACAGGACGGTACCGGTTGCTCCGGTCGCCCCCGCATGGGGGCGTGGATTGAAATTCCTTTAGGAAAGTTATCCACAGACTTATCCACAGTCGCCCCCGCATGGGGGCGTGGATTGAAATCGGCCGAAGGTGCCGTGGAAGATCCGGGAGAACGGTCGCCCCCGCATGGGGGCGTGGATTGAAATACTACTGCTGCACTTATACAAGAGGCGAAACCACCGTCGCCCCCGCATGGGGGCGTGGATTGAAATACAAGGCATGATGGCCACCTTGTCACCTTTCTTGGTCGCCCCCGCATGGGGGCGTGGATTGAAATTATATCTGAGCCCGGAATTCAAAGCCATCCAGGACGTCGCCCCCGCATGGGGGCGTGGATTGAAATAAGCTGGGTGTATCTGGTTGCAGGGAAAACAAAGGTCGCCCCCGCATGGGGGCGTGGATTGAAATTCCACGGCACATAATCCGGATCAGAGTGATGCAGTCGCCCCCGCATGGGGGCGTGGATTGAAATTCCTTTGTGGAGATAACTTCCAGCAACCTCAGCGTCGCCCCCGCATGGGGGCGTGGATTGAAATCCTCCGGCGTGGCTGTCCCGGCGTGGTACTGCGGTCGCCCCCGCATGGGGGCGTGGATTGAAATATCCGCCTTCAGGATTTCCCTGGTAAGGCTCACGTCGCCCCCGCATGGGGGCGTGGATTGAAATATGGGGCGAATACCTGGAACATATAGCCGAAGAGGTCGCCCCCGCATGGGGGCGTGGATTGAAATTTTTATTCTTCATAGCCCTCAGTCCTCCTTTTCTCGTCGCCCCCGCATGGGGGCGTGGATTGAAATCACGATATGGACCCGGCCCGGGTTGAGTACATGCGTCGCCCCCGCATGGGGGCGTGGATTGAAATCAATCCTCAGCATCCATCGGTATCCTCCTTTGCGGTCGCCCCCGCATGGGGGCGTGGATTGAAATAGAAAAATAACGTTTTGATCATCGACGGTTCCAAGTCGCCCCCGCATGGGGGCGTGGATTGAAATCATCTCATCACATAGCTCAGTAGCGTTTTTTCTGTCGCCCCCGCATGGGGGCGTGGATTGAAATTGTCCGCTGTTATGATCAAATGCGGTATTTGAAGTCGCCCCCGCATGGGGGCGTGGATTGAAATACTATATACAGCGACGGGGCCACACGGGGCAACGTCGTCGCCCCCGCATGGGGGCGTGGATTGAAATTCTATGATGTAAGCTTTGACTATGAAACTTATGAGTCGCCCCCGCATGGGGGCGTGGATTGAAATTCATGCTCTGGCCCAATTAAGTGATGGTGTATGGGGTCGCCCCCGCATGGGGGCGTGGATTGAAATGTTGTGGTGTCTGCCATTATTTCTCACCTCCTTACGTCGCCCCCGCATGGGGGCGTGGATTGAAATTTTGGCATGGTGAAAAGGACCTTGGACCAGTTTCGTCGCCCCCGCATGGGGGCGTGGATTGAAATTTTCGCTGGAGTTCATAGGTCAATAGCTGCTGAATGTCGCCCCCGCATGGGGGCGTGGATTGAAATATGAAATAGTGGCCAATATCAGTGGCCAGGAACTGTCGCCCCCGCATGGGGGCGTGGATTGAAATCATCGGAAATCCTGGCCGCCGATCAATACGGCGAGTCGCCCCCGCATGGGGGCGTGGATTGAAATGCCCAACGGTGGCAAGGGCGTCTATCGGATCCACGTCGCCCCCGCATGGGGGCGTGGATTGAAATCTCCAGCCGTTGACTCTGGCCAGCTCTCTTAACGTCGCCCCCGCATGGGGGCGTGGATTGAAATAGACAGGGAGCATCCCCAACGGGTGCATCGGCAGTCGCCCCCGCATGGGGGCGTGGATTGAAATTCCGGCAGTTTTCCGCTAAAGTCCATCGGCCAGGTCGCCCCCGCATGGGGGCGTGGATTGAAATCCAGGAAGAAATGCACATCCTGGGGGAAGTCCTTGTCGCCCCCGCATGGGGGCGTGGATTGAAATCCGGCACTCGATACCGTCCCGCCAGGTGTACCGGTCGCCCCCGCATGGGGGCGTGGATTGAAATCCGATGCCGGCGTTTTTCTTCCACGCTTTCATGTGTCGCCCCCGCATGGGGGCGTGGATTGAAATATGAAGAATCGTATTCAGAATGGAATCGTTATCGTCGCCCCCGCATGGGGGCGTGGATTGAAATCTTAAAGGCTTTACAAGCAGCATCGAAGATAGGAACGTCGCCCCCGCATGGGGGCGTGGATTGAAATGTGGGAGGCACACTCAACGGCCCCAGGCGGAAGGCGTCGCCCCCGCATGGGGGCGTGGATTGAAATATTGGCCTGCTGGTACAACTCCAGGCTCCAGTTGGTCGCCCCCGCATGGGGGCGTGGATTGAAATATCCGGCTGGAAATTGCGCAAGCTGGATGATTTCCGTCGCCCCCGCATGGGGGCGTGGATTGAAATTTTTTGATAACTCTTATTACAAACAACACGATTGGTCGCCCCCGCATGGGGGCGTGGATTGAAATCAGCGGCGCGCCCGCTGCTGCATACCCTAGCATGGTCGCCCCCGCATGGGGGCGTGGATTGAAATGTTGATAATGTCGTGCGCCGCTTTGGCTTCCGTCGGTCGCCCCCGCATGGGGGCGTGGATTGAAATCGTTTAAATACAGTTTTTTCTGGACCGCCCAGGTTGGTCGCCCCCGCATGGGGGCGTGGATTGAAATACACAGTCCCAGGATAACGGCAACGGTGTACGTGTCGCCCCCGCATGGGGGCGTGGATTGAAATCTTGACGATCTGGTAGTAATTTCCGACGTCGTTGTCGCCCCCGCATGGGGGCGTGGATTGAAATACGCCCCGCGCGGCCGGTGGTCCATCATATCATAGAGTCGCCCCCGCATGGGGGCGTGGATTGAAATTACTTTCGGGAGTGTCTGCTTGTTTGAAATCAGAGTCGCCCCCGCATGGGGGCGTGGATTGAAATCTGGATTTCCCGCAACGCGGCCTCCGCGTCCTTGCGTCGCCCCCGCATGGGGGCGTGGATTGAAATATTTTCCTCGCCTCCTCCCTGGGTACTCAGCCAGGTCGCCCCCGCATGGGGGCGTGGATTGAAATCGCTTCCCCCGAACTTGTCCTTGCCAAGAGCTTCGTCGCCCCCGCATGGGGGCGTGGATTGAAATGTTTCGCTTTGTCTATCCGATCCGTCCTCCCAGCGTCGCCCCCGCATGGGGGCGTGGATTGAAATGATAAAGGACACCTTCACGTCGGTGTTTCCTTTCGTCGCCCCCGCATGGGGGCGTGGATTGAAATTGCGTGGCGTATCCAGCAATCTTTTTCACGGCATCGTCGCCCCCGCATGGGGGCGTGGATTGAAATAATCCGCCCCGGAACTGACCAGCAAGGTCGGGAAGTCGCCCCCGCATGGGGGCGTGGATTGAAATAAAGTCGTCCGGGATGAAGTCTTGAAGATGGGGTGTCGCCCCCGCATGGGGGCGTGGATTGAAATCCCACGGTAATCAGAATCGATAATCCCGGTGCTGGTCGCCCCCGCATGGGGGCGTGGATTGAAATGTGGTCCATGCCATCCAGGCTGTGGCCGCCTTCGGTCGCCCCCGCATGGGGGCGTGGATTGAAATACCCCGACCTCCCGTGATGCCGCCGAACGTCTGACGTCGCCCCCGCATGGGGGCGTGGATTGAAATTCGACCCTGGTGCGTGGGCATACAGGAGTTACAGTCGCCCCCGCATGGGGGCGTGGATTGAAATAGTAAGTGCCACAATCCGCTTGTCACGGTCACTGGTCGCCCCCGCATGGGGGCGTGGATTGAAATCTTGGAAGGTTGTGACAGCCGGAATCAGCTCATAGTCGCCCCCGCATGGGGGCGTGGATTGAAATGGATCAGAGACGAACTTCTCGATGAAGTCCTTACACGTCGCCCCCGCATGGGGGCGTGGATTGAAATCGCCTCTAACATTCCCGTTCTTGGAAGTGTCATAGGTCGCCCCCGCATGGGGGCGTGGATTGAAATATCGACCCCCACGTCCCGGTGCACAAGAAAAAGGTCGCCCCCGCATGGGGGCGTGGATTGAAATCAGCGGCGCGCCCGCTGCTGCATACCCTAACATGTCGCCCCCGCATGGGGGCGTGGATTGAAATCTACCATTCTACCATTTCTACCATACATATATAGAGTCGCCCCCGCATGGGGGCGTGGATTGAAATTTATTGGCAACTTTTTCGTAAAAAACGGGGAAAAAGTCGCCCCCGCATGGGGGCGTGGATTGAAATGAGGCGAAGGCAATGCCGCAACCTACTATCATGGTCGCCCCCGCAAGGGGGCGTGGATTGAAATACGACATAGGTGCCGTTATCGCACAGTACCCGGGTCACCCCCCGCAAGGGGGAGTGGATATGTGATATTTGGGGGATTATAGGTAACATCTGAGTTATTTGGCATGAAATTTTTCATTCTTCGTTGCTGTACGTATGTTATTTAAGTATGCAAAAATTTTGAAAAGTCTCTATTTCTATGATATACTGTATAATACAGGCAAATACATGTTCGAAAGACAAAATAAACGCAGCACAGAGTAAAAATTTCTAAAGAACAACATCACTCTGACTATATGCCAGCGGCCGTTCCCATATAGGGCATGGATTGAAATATGAAAAGAGAGAGGAAAATGAGAAATTTATCTTATCCTATTCAAATGGAAATTGCAGGATCTACCGCAATGTGGACTCGGCCTGATACGGGGGACTCTCCCTGCAGTTATCCGGCACCGACTTATTCCGCGGTTAAAGGAATCTTTGAATCTGTGTTATGGGGACCGGATATTCAAATTATTCCTCGAAAAGTGGAAATTTGCCGTCCGGTTCAGTACCACTCCTATGCAACAAATTATGGTGGGCCTCTCCGGAAACTTGATTTAGTGAAAAAAGGGAATAATTATCAGCAGTATGCCACCGTCCTTATTGATGTCTGTTATAGATTGTATGCTGATGTCATCATGAATCCGAAAAGAGACAATCTACCAGATAAGGCCAAAGCATGGGACAGCAAAACAACTTCTCCAGGGCATGCTTACCAGGCCATCTTTAATCGACGGTTGCAGAGAGGGCAGTCTTTTGCCAGTTTGTGTCTGGGATGGCGAGAATTTCCGCCTTCTTATTTTGGACCATTTCGGCCGGAAACCCATGTCTTAGCCGCTATGCCAGACATGGTGATTCCTTCCATGCTGAGAGGAGTATTTTCCAGGGGCTATTCGTCTCCTTATGACGTTGTTTATGATCATAATGTAGTAATCAAGGGAGGAGTCCTGTGCTATCCGAAAGGAGGAAACTGTTTTGCTAAATGAACTCAAGGAACTTTCAGATGCGCTGGAAAAGAATGGTATTTCGACAGAACCGATTAGCTCTAATTATCTGGAATTGCCTAAAGTAACCAAGAAAGCACCCTGTATACGGATTCTGGTAGGAAATGACCAAAGAATCCAGCTGGAAAGTATTTCTGCAGAACAGGCTGAAACCGTGCGGAAATTTGGAAACAATCAGGGATCTTTTCCCGCTTTAAATCTTTGTCCTCTTTTTCGTATAGAACCTGGGGAAACAGCGACATGGATTGCGGGGTTAGAACAGAAAAAGATAACTTCAGAGAATGTGGAAAAACTGAAACAGTTATGTACTCAAAAGAATTGGGATGATAATACCTTTAGGAAGATTCGTAATTCTTTGGGAAAACAGGCGGGTAAAATACAGGACATCCTGCAAACCCTCCATCAAGAAAATCCAATCCAGATTTTAATAAAGGAAACAGAGTGCTTCCAAAATCCTCTGATTCTTTTTGATGGTTTGGAAAAAGCGGCGTTTTCTCTCTTAGAAAAAGGAATCAATCAATCTCTTGCCTTAAAGGTACTTTTTTATTTTAAGAAAGACGAAAAAGATACAGGTCAGGGGACTTTATCCGTTGTCTTTGATTCCCTGAAATTGATTCTGCAAGGGAAACCGGTGGTTTCTCAACAATTTACTGCTAGTCTCAATTCCGCTCTGGTAGATTATGAACTCCGGGAGGGAACCGAAACCTCTCAGGAAACGGTGGATGCCTTTGGCAATCCTTATGTTGAAACTGATCAACCACTGCCGGAGGTCAAGTTAAAAGCAGGCTTCACCGTAACACTTCGCACCATGTTCAAAGACCAATACTGTCAGAAACGCTATGGAAAAATTGGAAGAAGGTCATATCCTATTGCAGAAACAGAACAAAAGAAGATGCAGAGCGCATTACTGTGGATTAGCAGAGCAGAACAGAAAAACATCACTTGGACTAAAACCGCTCCACAAGAGGTTCTCTTCGTTTTTTGTGCTCAATCCCCTGTAAAATATGATAAGCTGCTTCCGAGTTTGCAAAAACTCTATACGCCGGAAATGCAGGAAAAAACATTTAAAGATGCTTCCAGCAAATTCATTGCTTCCATAAAAATAAAGGATAAAAAAGAACGTAATCTGCAGCATAGTGACAGCCTCCGTTTTTTTGTCCTGCGGAAGTTGGATAAAGGTCGGTCGAAGATTGTATATACCTATAATACTTCTCCGGAAAAAATCATTGAAGCCAGAAATGAGTGGCTTAAAGGATGCCGAAATCTTCCAAATATCCAATTTAATAAAGATAAAAATGATATCTATCCTCTCGAGGTAACCGGATATATGAATGCATTCTGGAATCAGTCTGGCAACAAAATCGATAAAGATTTTAGAGCTTATCCTGGATACTATGGAATCAAAGTGTTTTTCGGCAATGATAAAACGATCATCCGTCAGGATCTTTCTTTTCTGATAACAAAGCTGCAGCGCATTGCTCAAGTGTTAGGTAATCTCCTGGTAAAACAAGCCCAGAATAAATTTGCAGAAGAATGGAAAGGCAGTTTGATTTTGCTGGGATTGTATCTGTACAAATTGCACTGTCAAAAGGAGGAATATATGACTAGTTATCCGTATTTTTTGGGGCAGATGTTGAAAGTGTCTGATTTGCTCCATGCCTTCTATTGTGATGTCGTACGGCAGGGGAGTATGCCGGCACAGTTTGTGGGCAGCAGTCTGTATCTTTCTGCTGCTGAGATGCCCGGACAGGCACTGATGATGCTTTCCCAGAGAATGCAGCCTTATATAGCCTGGGCGAAGACGTATGCCCTGAGACAAAACGAAGATAGCTGGAAGGCCAATTGGCTCCTGTCATTGTATGAAAAAATAGCTGCCGGACTCTGGAAACAGTGGCAAAGAGAGACTCGATTCAACGATGAAGAAAGGGCAGAACTGTTTATTGGATACTTGGCGGGTTTACCTGTAAAAGAAAAACAAATGCAGGAAAAAAGAACCGACGAAGTACAGGAATCAAAGGAGGAAAATCATGGATGCTGAATTTTGCAGAGCAACTGGGCTGCTGATTATTGAGGTAGTCAATTCCAATCCTAATGGGGACCCGGACCGTGAAAGCGATCCACGTCAGAGACCTGATGGAAGAGGAGAAATCAGTGGAGTTTCGTTTAAAAGAAAGCTAAGAGATTTGCTGGAAGATCATACCACGCCTTTTTTCAGGGCTCTTCCAGAAGATTTCAGCAAAAAGGAAAACGCCGACCGTTTCCAGATCCTTGAAAATCGTGGAAGAGATAGAAATGCAATTCGGAAAGAATTAATGGGTGGCTTAAAGGACGGAAAATATGATCATAAAGCGTATCTGAACAGCGAATTTGTCCGTAAATACTGGGATGCACGTGTCTTTGGAAACACCTTTCTGGAAAGTGGAAATGCCAAAGAATTTATTAAAACGGGTGTAGTGCAATTCGGCTTAGGATTATCTCTTTCTCCTGTTTCTATATTGCGAATGAGCAATACCAGTAAAGCAGGGGTTGAGGCTGATAAAAACCAGGGAATGGCACCCATGGCATATCGGGTGGTGGAGCACGGAGTATACTGCATGCCTTTTTATGTGAACCCCAACTTCGCCCATTATACAGGCTGTACTGCAGCGGACATTGAACTACTGAAATTCCTCATTCCCCAGGCGTATGATCAAACCCGCTCTGCTATGCGGACGGATGTAAGAATCCGGCATGCCTGGTATATCGAACATAAGAACCTTCTGGGAAGCTGTCCGGATTATCTTCTGATGGAGGCGCTGACACCGGAACGAATCGGGAACTCGGAAGAACCTTCGAAATCCTGGGCAGATTATCAGGATAAAACCGCACTGCCGGATGATTTGAAAAATAAAGTCGCCAGCTGTATTGACTTGATTGAAAAATGAAACAGTATCTGGCTCACAGTGCAAAAGATATATATCCTGCACAACCCTATGAAACCCATATCCGTCATGTCTTGAAAAAAGTGGAGGCGAGTTTAGGGGAGATAGCTCCGTTTCTTTCTGAAAATCACCAGAATATGTTTTTGACGGCAGCCAGATTGGCGGCCGTCTATCATGATTTGGGAAAGCTGGAACCAGAAAACCAAGAGTGCCTTTCGGGCGCAAAACCTGCCGCTCATCTGCCTTTACATCATACAGATGCAGGCTGCGCTTTTCTTCTTCTACAAAATCCTTCTGCAGGGATTACTGTCTATTCCCATCATCTGGGGCTTCCGAATTTTTCAGATGAAATCTTGAAAAACGAGAAAGCATTTCGGGATAAGGAATTGTATAGTCGGACAAATAGAGATTTACCAGATCTTCTTTCTATTCAGCGGTTGCTCTTGGGAGAAGAAGTGAAAGGGACCATCAGTTCTGAAGGAGAATTCGCAGGAAATAATCAGGTTTTCCGTAGATTATTACTTTCTATCCAGGCTTCTGCGGATTTTACTGATGTTGCCGAAACCTATGGAAAAATACAGCCCACTGTAATTCCGCAGTTGCGTGCAGAAGAACGGCTTAAAGCCCTTGATGCATATGTGCAGGGGTTGGGAAAGGGGGCTGCTGATACACGCAATCAGCTGAGATTGGAATTTTACCGGGAAATGCAGGCAAAAACTATGCAGGCACCATACAGCTTTTGTGATGCTCCAGTGGGTTCCGGAAAAACAACTGCTGTAATGGCCCATCTGCTTCGGCAAGCTATAGATACCGGTGCCAGACGAATTTTCGTTATCCTTCCTTTTACCAATATTATCAACCAATCTGTGAAAGTTTATCGCAAGGCCCTGACTCTTCCGGGAGAAGATCCGAAGGAAGTTGTAGCTGCAGTCCATTCCAAAGTTGAGTTTGAACAGGAAGAATATCGGCAGCTGAGTTCCAGTTGGCAGGCTCCTGTCATTGTGACTACCGCAGTGGCGTTCTTCGAAACTTTGGCTTCTAATAGGCCCTCCGTATTGCAGCGTCTTCAGCAACTTCCGGGAAGCGTCTTTTTCTTGGATGAAGCTCATGCGCAGCTTCCACTTTCCCTAATACCTCTTGCTTTGAAGTGGATAACTTGTTTGTCGCAGGAGTATTCCTGTTACTGGGTCTTTGCCTCCGGGTCTCTGGTTCAGTATTGGAAAATCAAGGAATTGATTCCCAAAGGTGCAGCGCCTATGAAGGTGCCAGCATTATTGCAGGAGAATATCCGGAAAAAACTTGCTCAGTATGATACCCGCAGACTATCCTTTCGTTGGAGACCGGAACCTGTTTCTAAAGAAGAAGTGGTTCAATGGGTTAGCAGTGCTCCAGGACCAAGACTTTTGATTGTAAATACGGTGCAGACAGCAGCTGTACTGGCAAAAATCTTTGAACAACAGCAGGGAAAAGACAAGATTGAACACTTGTCTACAGCACTGACACCTTTCCATAGGGAAAAGGTGTTGAAAGTTATCCAGAGAAGGCTTGCAGATCCAACAGATCGGGACTGGACACTGGTAGCAACTTCCTGTGTGGAAGCTGGTGTAGATATGTCTTTCCGCAGTGGCTTCAGGGAATGTGCTTCAGTAGTTGCGCTTCTGCAGACAGCTGGTCGTATCAACCGAAATGGAGAAAATCAGGATGCTGCCGTTTGGACATTTCTCCTGCAAGACGATCCCCTGTTGACCAGAAATAAAAATTTTCAGATTGCCGGTTCTATTTTGCAGGGGTATTTCGAAAGAGGATATGCAATTTCACCTGAATTGAGTACACAGTCTATTCTTGACGAAATCCATCAATATGACTGTATTCTGCAGAAAGCTGAGAGGTTACTGGAAGAAGAGGAAAGCTGTAGCTTTGCAGATGTATGTAAGAATTTTAAGGTAATTGATGAGGATACGGTTCCAGTTATTGTGGATACTGATTTGCTGGAGAAAATCGAGAACAAGACTGCAAACTGGAACGACGTTCAGATGGGTTCGGTTTCCATACGTAGATCCTGTCTGGAAAAGTGGGAAGTCCAGGAGATTGCACCAGGAAAAGGTTTGTATCGTTGGACATTGGGGTATGATGCGTTTATCGGATATATGAAAGGCGTACTAGAAATGTTAAAACAATAAAGAATTCCGTGTTTGCATGTTTTCTGGATTGAGGCTCAGTTTGTCCTGCTGGTTCTGCAAGCGCGAAGGGAAAGCAAACAGAAAGAAAAAAGTACCCAGGGATGGGGCTTCAGAAATATTGAAGATGACTTTCGCGAAATAAGACGAGTGTGACTGAGAATATCGTGCTGTCTCGTCTGACAGTCGCCCCCATACGGGGGCGTGGATTGAAATCCTGCTGATACCCAACTCCATAGTACGTCTTGTCGTCGCCCCCATACGGGGGCGTGGATTGAAATTGGATGACTCTGTGATTATTCCCATGTTCAGCAGTCGCCCCCATACGGGGGCGTGGATTGAAATCCTCGGCCCCTACAGTCTCCTCATGAGCTTCCAGGTCGCCCCCATACGGGGGCGTGGATTGAAATATGCTAATGCAGATGTCCGATATTTTGGACAACAGTCGCCCCCATACGGGGGCGTGGATTGAAATAACGATGGGGAAAAAATCAAAATCTGCAAAGGTGGTCGCCCCCATACGGGGGCGTGGATTGAAATCATATCAAAGAGCCCAGAAAGCTCAGCCAGCATGCGTCGCCCCCATACGGGGGCGTGGATTGAAATGCACCTATTGAGGGGCCTTGCTGCATGATGCTGGTCGCCCCCATACGGGGGCGTGGATTGAAATCAAGGGCCAGCTTCATCGTGGCCGGTTCCCGCCCAGTCGCCCCCATACGGGGGCGTGGATTGAAATTCTTGTGAAAGTCTGCAAAAAGTGCGGCGTGTGAAGTCGCCCCCATACGGGGGCGTGGGTTGGAATACGTACACGGCAGGGCAGAAATACGGCGAACGGAAGTCGCCCCCATACGGGGGCGTGGATTGAAATCAAGGCAGCTGGAAATATGCCGGACAGGGATATGGTCGCCCCCATACGGGGGCGTGGATTGAAATTTCGAAGGTGCAAATCTTGACACTGACAATGCCAGTCGCCCCCATACGGGGGCGTGGATTGAAATAAAACCGTCCCAGTCCCGTCTACAGCCATCCTGGGTCGCCCCCATACGGGGGCGTGGATTGAAATGCTGCTGGACTAATGGGAACTGCTGTTCTAAAGGTCGCCCCCATACGGGGGCGTGGATTGAAATCACAATAAAAAATATCCAAGACGTACAAGCTACGGTCGCCCCCATACGGGGGCGTGGATTGAAATTCGATAGGTGCTTCCCCGAAAGGATGCTTCTTCTCGTCGCCCCCATACGGGGGCGTGGATTGAAATCTCAATCACCCGCCCGGGTGTCGGATCTGCATAGGTCGCCCCCATACGGGGGCGTGGATTGAAATATCTCTTGAATCAGATTCTTGGTCCATTTGTCCATGTCGCCCCCATACGGGGGCGTGGATTGAAATCGCTTCTCGTCCACCGTCCACACCGCCGAAAAGGTCGCCCCCATACGGGGGCGTGGATTGAAATCCGTCATCAGCCTGATAAACACCAGATCCGTGGCAGTCGCCCCCATACGGGGGCGTGGATTGAAATACAGAAGACATGGTGCAAACCATTAGGGAAGCCCTGTCGCCCCCATACGGGGGCGTGGATTGAAATATCTCTTGAATCA
>ERZ791858.455-NODE-455-length-36774-cov-40.452545_pt1 | contig 36774 bp, 34 predicted proteins | sample MGYA00510284_ERZ791858 | MGnify/ENA primary metagenome ERZ791858 (study PRJEB30046, sample SAMN00792077) | human gut metagenome | study: EMG produced TPA metagenomics assembly of the A metagenome-wide association study of gut microbiota in type 2... | reverse complement strand
GCTAATTCATCAACAGTTCGAAAGGAGAAAAGTATGAAAGTATTTCAGATTCTCAAAGGAAAAATCCTCATCATTGATGGGGATAAGCAATACTCAGATACTGTCGATAATTTCAAGACCGATGCCGGCCTTGCCAGCACTCCTGACCTGGTTATCTATGATGATCAGCAAGGGTGCTGCGTCGTCGACGGCAATTTCCTTAAGTACCCGAACGATTTGTACCAGTCGTATATCGACCGCGTCGCCGAGCTTATCGCGGCCAAAGCTAAGCGCGAGTATGTCGCACTGGCCGAGCCAACGGCCAAGGAAAAGCTGGCCGCCGCGAAAGCACAGCTCAAAGCCGACTATGAGGCCGCTGTTGAGTCGCTGACGTCTGACATGGCCACGGCTTTGCTCAGAGGCGACGCGGATGCCCAGAAGAGTATCCAGTCCGATTTTGCAGACCTGCAAGATGTATACAAAGAAGAAAGCGAGGCGCTCTAAGATGAAATTCAAGCTCCCGAAACGCTGTGAATACTGCGCTCATAAGCTCGTAGATGGCAAGTGTGTCAATCCTGACTGCATCGCCTACGTAAAACCAGAGGCGGCCACCAGCACAACGACTACCACGACGACCACAGAGGACGGTGCAAGTAAATGAGCATCCCGAAATTACTCAACCACAAAAATTACATGAATAAATCGACCTCGGCCAATCCGACGACCATAAACGATATGTATCAGTTTTTTGACAATAGCGGCACTGTAAATGAGAATGTTGTCGCCGTCACGCTCTGGCAGCCCTCGACGACGTACAAAGCCGGTCAGGTTATCAAATCGCCATCTATGCCGTCAGGCTACGTCGCAAGATGCAAGACGGCAGGCACGTCGAGTGATGGGGAGCCAAGCTGGCATACTGGTGACGTCACAGATAATAGCGTCACCTGGACGGTCACGAAAATCGTTATGGATGCCGATAAGGCGACCAGCGCCGAAGCTAAGGCCGGCACCAGTGACAAGGTCATCACGGCATCAACACTTAAAGCCGTGCTTGCTGACTTCGACAATGGCAGCACGTCAAACACCTATGCGACAAAAGACCATGTCGATACATCAATTACAAATCTCTCAAACACCTATGCGACAAAAGATTATGTAAAATCAGCAATTGCAGCAATCGCTGATTATGATACTACAGCATTTTAAGGAGATGAGCTAATGTCAACAGGCAAAGGGCTCGTAAGCAAATCGTATCTTACCGCGATTGCCAACGCAATACGAGCAAAGACGGGTAGCACGGGGACGTATATGCCTAGCCAGATGGCAGATGCCATAACGGGGATACAAACAGGACAACCCGGGCAGACAATAAGTAATGATTGGACAATGGTGGTTAATCAATCCAGCCATCAGATAATCACGGCAACCCCGAAGGCAGTAATGACTAATCTAGGGAGTGGTAAATATCGGCTGACCCTTGACGCCGACACCTCTATTACGGCTGATAGCGGATATATCGCAGGCGACATCAGTAAATCCGTGAGTAATAATATTTTAACGATTAGCGCATCGGCCGCGAAATCTAACGTAGTTACTCCGTATTATATCGTCAACGGCTTTACTGATTATACCGACAAGACATTGACATATAACGGTGTCACATACACACTGACTCCGTTTGACAATGGGTCTCGTACATTACTGTCATTTACGTTTGTTAGTGATGGCGATGTATCTATTGTGCCCAAATACAACGACACCGTAACCAAAGCATCCTTAAATGACGGCGGAGCATTATACAACATGATTAAAAACTCAACACTGACGCTAACAGTTGTAGGCGATGAGTCACAGACATGCACGATAGACGGCAGTAACGTACAGGTTTATGCGTATAGTGCGCTCCCGATGATATATGCACCGGCTAGTAGCTTCAACTCAACCAGCACGCTGAAAACCATACGGACGCAGTATACTGGCGGCAAATCCGTCAAGGTATCGTTTGTGCCAAAGCAGTGACGCGTTAAGCACACAATAAATCACCGTACTGTGCGGCTCCGCATCACATCCACATCAGATCTAAGCATCACGTTACACCCGGTCAATGGCTTTTCGTAGGTCCGTCAGCGACTTATGAGTGTATACTCCCTTAGTCACTCCCTGCCGTGCGTGCCCCAGTATCATCCTGACCGTCGTCTCATTGACCTCGGCACGGTCGAGCAGAGTCGCTAGTGTATGGCGTGCCTCGTGTGGCGTGTGATGCATATTGACGGCCCGCATGGCTCTATCCCAGCGCCGTCTGAATGAATCGTAGGTCTGGCATGGGCAGATAACGCCGCTGGCTTTCCGCCCGGCAAGGTACGGCAGTATCTTGTGATGGATGGGAATTTTGCGGATGCCTGCCGCCGTCTTACTGTGTTTGATGTCGATGTACCTTTGCCGTGGCTTGATGTCGGCAGGCGTCAGCGCCAGATACTCACCAACGCGCATACCTGTGTAGATGAGGATGAGCACATCGACAATGCCATCAACGTCGGTCGAGCGCCAGAGCTTGCCTATCTGACGGGCCGTAAATGGCTTTTTCTTAAATACTGGCACATGCTTTGGTAGCTCGACAAATGGACTAAGGTCATGGTCGACGATGCCGTTCTTAATGGCGTACTTGTAGAGCTGACTCAGCAGGACGCGGCACTTCTTGCGCGTGCAGTAGCCAGCTTCGACGGCATCGACAGCGGCTTGTAAATCTGGATACGTAATCGACGCAAAGGGCATAGCGTGAAGCGGCGACAGATGCCGATAGCTGATTGCATAGGCCGTCTGGCTTGACTTTCCAATCTTCTCAAAGTGTCGGGCTTTCCATCCATAGTAGACCGCTGAAAACGTAACATCTCGGGAGGGCGTGCAGTGATTGATTTCCACAAGATACTCAAAAGCTTCTTGATAATCTGCAAAGTAGCCGAGCGTTTTCTGCTTGCCGTCTATACTCTTCTTGACCACGTACGGGCGCCGCCGATTGCCGGATAACTTATAAACAGTACCGTATCCATTAGGTAATTTCATTTGAATCACACTCCGTTTTTATCGAGTGTATCATGAAAGGAGCAAACATGAATGAAACCGAATTAATGAGCCGGTTAGACCGTATCGACGAACAGCTGACGAACCTGAACAGGGAGGTTATGGTGGCTATTGAATCAGGCCGCTCGGCGCATCACCGTATCGACGACCTGAAACACGACATCTGCTGGACCCTCGGCACGAGCGTCACGATTGTCGGTATTTTTGCCTCAATCCTGACGGCCTTTTTACAGCGTGCATGAGGTGAGGCCATGAAAAAACAAATCATTGCCCTTGGCCAGTGGGGCCAGAAGCACTGGCTACAGCTCATCGTCATCATGTCCATCGTGATGATGATCTTTTTATTCCTGGTCCTTTTTAGCTGGCTCTTTGGCTATTGGAGCAATGCCCTGCGTGGCACGCACTTCGAGCTGATAAGCTGCTGGTCCGGTGTGACGGCGGTAGGTGGCGGCATCGCCACCATCGTCGGTTTAGCTAAGGCCGCATGGACGAAATACGGCTATGACAGCCGTTTTAATTCGGCACGATACACAATGCCAGTGGCGCCGCAAAACACGCCTACAGGGACAGACAGTAAAGAAAAGAAAGGAGTCTGATAAATATGTTGGGAGATTTAAGCGCACAGTACGAAAGCAATGGGAACCCCGGCTGCATCTCGGACGGCTACGGTGATCCCGGCGGAAAGAGCTACGGGACCTACCAGTTCAGCTCCAACGCTGGCAGCCTCGGCAACTTCGTGGTTTGGCTGACGTATAATTACCCGCGGTACGCGGAACAGCTTAATGCGTATCCGCTTTGCAGCGACAGTTTCGATGAAGCATGGAAAAACATTGCCGCATCCGATCCTGATGGCTTTGCCCAGGCCCAGCACGAATACGTAAAGGCCGAATACTATGACCCGGCAGTACAGACGCTGGCCGATAACTACTGGCATATCGGGAATCACAACGAAGTCATGCAGGACGTCGTCTGGAGCCGGTCTGTACAGTATGGCCCTGGCAATATCCTCGACATGTTCACCGAAGCCGTGCAGACTATGTATAACGCCGAAACAGGGGAATATAGTGGCTATCCGAATTTGAGCTATGTCGATTCTCCGGAATATGACTATGACTTTATTGTAGCTATTTACTCTGTCTGCAAGACACCGGAATGGAACAGCTCGGCGCTCCGTGACAGTCTCAACAACCGTTTTGACAGTGAAATGCATGACGCTTTAGCTCGTCTCTAGGAGGTGATCCCCGTTGTATCTTCCGCGGATGAAAGAGGAGGTCGAGAAATTTGCCAAAAGCAAAACGGCTATTGTTATTTGCTGTGTTCTGTGCCTTGCTGTCGCTGCTGCCGGCGGCTGGCTGGTGTGCCGACACTACGACCGTATCGAGCGAGCCAACAGTCACGATGTCACTCAAACAGTACGAGACGCTGAAGAGCTCAATCGAGACGCTCAAAACAAACTTGACGAAGCGCGAGACGCTAATCAAAGAGCAGCAACAGCAAATCAAAACGCTCAAAGAGCAGCTGACAGTCTCGCAGACTCAAATGCAAAACTCTCAGGACTCGATGAATCAGACCAAAGAGCAATTGACGACGCAGAGCAAGTCTTTAGAGACGTTGACGCAGCAAATCAATGAGCAGAGCCATAAATACCGTATTGCCAAACAACAGCGGGACACCTGGGCCGTCGCGGCCGGAGTGCTCCTCGTTGGGTTGGCCGTAAAATAAAGAAATCCCGTCAAGCCAGTAAACAACTGGTCTGACGGGATTATTTTTTTTACGATAATACACGTTTTACTATTGACAAAACATGCTTAAACATGTATAATATAATTGTAGGAAGGAGGTGATACCAATGGATAAGGATGATATAGAATGGCTGATATCACTAATTGTAACAATCTGGTTAGCATTTAGAAAGCCAAAAAGAAAAGCCCCTAAACGTAAACGCCGTAGGAAGCCAAAACGTTAGGAGCCAAGCGGGAAGGGAAGCCCTAACTTCCCTTCTTGCTTCTATTATAACATAGGAGGCTTGAAATGAGAAAAGAAATTTTTAACATTGCTATTGTAATCGTTTTATTTGTGATTACATGCACCTGCATAGATTGGGATAAAGAAGCTGTGAAAGCATGTATAACAGGAGGTGTATTTAGTGTATGGATAACTCTTTTAGTAAAAAAGCATTGGATGAAGTAATGACGGCCGCAGAAGCTGCAGAAAAATGGGGCAAAGCACCTATTACTGTACAGCAGGCTTGTTCTGGGTACAAGAAATCGCCGCCTCGATTCACACCAGACGAGGCCAGAAAGGCTGGTCGAATCTGGCTTGTGACCCGTGCCGGCATGGAACGGCTGTATGGTCCGGAGCCGCAGAAGGGGGAATAATCTATGATGACAGACGCTGAAATCGAAGCAAAGACGATAGAACTAAAACTGCAGCTCTTAGAAAGTCGACGACAAACAGCAGAGCTTCTTAAGAAAATGCGTCATCTCCACAAACTACATGAGTTGGATGGCTTATACGGTTCTCAAACGCAGGATAAAAACGAATAAAACAAAGAATCCCGTCGAGCATTTGTTCGGCGGGATTCTTTATATTTCCTTATATATGTTGTCCTTTATATATGGACATGGCTTTTTCTCTCTGTGCGGCCTCTGCGATGACAAAAATGTGTCAAAAAAAGTAAGTAAAAATAGATGAAGATAAAACAAAGAAATTTTACTAAAATCGTAAAAATTGGGATATTTGCTAAAACTATAGCAAACGGTTGCAAAATAGGCGGCAATCACGGTATAATGTATAATTGATATAATATCACAGAGTAGATTGCAAATTGTGTAAATTGGAGGTCTCGGATAGGTGTTTAATAAACTGATACAAAGACTGCTCGGGAATAACACGGAGCATGAATTAAAGAAGATGTGGCCCATTGTCCGCCGCATCAATGATCTGGAACCGAAATTGGCAGGCCTGAGCGATGCGTCGCTGCAGGAGAAGACCTTCGAGTTCAAGAATCGTCTGGCCAACGGTGAAACATTGGACGACATTCTGCCCGAAGCCTTTGCCGTCGTCCGCGAAGCTTCGCGTCGTGTGACGGGGATGCGCCATTTTGACGTCCAGCTCCTGGGGGGCATCGTCCTCCACCGCGGGGATATCGCCGAAATGCGTACTGGTGAAGGCAAGACCTTGGTCGCGACGCTGCCGGTTTACCTCAATGCCCTGACGGGGAAGGGCGTCCACGTCGTCACCGTCAATGACTACCTGGCTACCCGTGACAGTGAAGACATGGGACGCATCTATAAGTTCCTCGGTCTGTCCGTCGGCCTCATCGTCCACGACCTCACGTATGACCAGCGCCGCCGGGCATACAACGCCGACGTCACGTATGGGACGAACAATGAATTCGGCTTCGACTATCTGCGCGATAACATGGTCATCAGTGCCGACCAGATGGTACAGCGGCCGCTCAATTATTGTATCGTCGACGAAGTGGACTCGATCCTCATCGACGAAGCGCGGACGCCGCTCATCATTTCCGGCCCGGGTGAAAAATCGACGGACCTGTACTACACGCTGGCAGGCATCGTCAAGACCTTCACCAAAGACGACTACACGATGGACGAAAAACAGAAGACCATCGCGCCGACCGACTCGGGTGTTGCCAAAGTTGAAAAGATGCTGGGCATCAGCAACATGTTCGACAACGACCACCTCGATTTGAACCACCTCGTCATCCAGGCCCTGCGGGCGCGCTTCATGATGCACCGCGATAAGGATTACGTCGTCAAGAACGGCGAAATCGTCATCGTCGATGAATTCACAGGCCGCCTCATGTTCGGCCGCCGTTACAGCGATGGCCTGCATCAGTCCATCGAAGCCAAGGAAAACGTCAAGGTCCAGGGCGAAAGCAAGACCCTGGCTACGATTACCTTCCAGAACTACTTCCGTATGTACGACAAGCTGGCCGGCATGACTGGTACGGCCAAGACGGAAGAAGACGAATTCAACAAGATCTATAAACTCGACGTCTACGTCATCCCGACCAACAAACCGGCTATCCGCCGCGACTTGCCGGACGTCATCTACAAGACGAAGAACGCCAAGTACCGCGCCGTCGTCCGGGAAGTCAAGAAACGCCACGCTACGGGCCAGCCGATCCTGGTCGGCACGACGTCCATCAACCAGTCGGAAATCCTCAGCCAGCTCCTGGATAAGGAAAATATCGTCCACAACGTGCTCAACGCCAAGTACCACGAAAAAGAAGCGGAAATCATCAAGAACGCCGGCCAGAAGGGCATGGTCACCATCGCCACCAACATGGCTGGCCGCGGCACGGACATCAAGCTCGGGCCAGGCGTCGCTGAACTGGGCGGCCTGATGATCATCGGTACGGAACGCCACGAAAGCCGACGTATCGACAATCAGCTGCGCGGCCGTGCCGGCCGTCAGGGCGACCCGGGTACGACGCAGTTCTTCCTGTCTCTGGAAGACGACCTCATGCGTATCTTTGGCTCGGAAAACATTTCCAAGTTCATGGATAAGTTGGGTATGGATGAAGACGAACCGATTACGGCCAAGATGATTACCCGGTCCATCGAAAAGGCCCAGAAGAAAGTCGAAAGCCACAACTTTGAAATCCGTAAATACGTCCTGGAATATGACGATGTCATGAACCAGCAGCGTGAAGTCCTCTATGGCCAGCGCCGTCAGGTCCTTACGGCCGATTCCCTGCGTGATACTATCATGGGCATGGTCGACGATATCATCCACGAAGGCCTGGACAAATACGCCAATGAAAAGCTCTATCCTGAAGAATGGGATTTCGCCGGCCTCCTGAGCCAGATGCAGCAGTATTTCGTGCCCAAGAACGCTACGTCTGTGGAAGAACTGGAAAACCTGAGCCGCGTCGAAGTCCAGGATAAATTGAAACAGATCGCCGTCGACCTCTATGAAGAACGCCTCAAGGAAATCGGCGAACAGACCATGAAGGAACTGGAAAAGGCCATTATGCTCCGTGTCGTCGACAGCAAGTGGATGGACCACCTCGACGCTATGGATGCCCTCAAGGAAGGCATCAACCTGCGGGCTTACGGCCAGAAGAATCCGCTCGTCGAATACAAATTCGAAGCCTATGAAATGTTCGAGGAAATGATCGAATCCATCAAACGGACCGTCGTCACCTTCCTCTATCATATCCAGGTCACGTACAGCAAGCCCGTACCGCAGGCGGAAGATCATCTCCAGGGCGCTCACGAAGTCCACGAAGAAAGCAAACCCGTCAGCGCCGAAGACATCAAGAAAGACGAAGAACGGGAACAGCAATGATGGCGTAGGGGCGTCCACGCGAATCCCGTATAAATTATCCCGTGTAGGGGCGCCCACGTGGGGCGCCCGCGCGAATTCTGTGAACATCCTATTATTGAACATCCTATTATAGTTATTTTTATTTAGAAAAAGCAGGTGATACTTGTGTTGTTAGATGAAATGCGTAAACCGCTGGAAGACCTCAAACATAGAATACAAGAAATCGGGGATTCACTTTAACTTACCTCGGAAAAAAGAACGTATCATGGATTTAGATATGCAGATGAGTGACCCGACCTTCTGGGATGACCCGGACAAGGCCAAGAAGATTTCCCAGGAAGCGACGCTGCTCAAGACGGAAGTCGAAGGCCACGAAGAACTCGTCCGCAAAGCTGATGATCTCAGCGACTATTTGGAAATGGCCATGGAAGATGGCGACGCCTCCTTTGCCGAAGACATTGAAAAGCAGTACCACGACCTGCTCAAGGACATCGAAAAGCGGGAAGTACGGCTCCTCTTGTCCGGCGAATACGACAAGTGCAACGCCCTCATCACTTTCCACGCCGGTGCCGGCGGTACGGAAGCTCAGGACTGGGCACAGATGCTCATCCGCATGTACACCCGTTGGGCTGAACGCAATGGCTACAAACTGACCGTCCTGGATATGCAGCCCGGTGATGAAGCGGGTATCAAGAGTGCTGCCTTCCGCGTCGAAGGCGAATACGCCTATGGCTATTTGAAATCGGAAAAAGGCGTCCACCGCCTGGTCCGCATTTCGCCTTTCGATGCCGCAGCCCGGCGCCACACGTCCTTTACGGCTGTCGATGTCATGCCGGAACTGCCGGACGACGTCGATGTCGAAATCAATATGGACGACGTCCGCGTCGATTACTTCCGCGCCTCCGGTGCCGGCGGCCAGCACGTCAACAAGACGAGTTCCGCTGTCCGCATGACTCACATGCCGACGGGCATCGTCGTCCAGTGCCAGAATGAACGGTCACAGCTGCAGAATAAGGAAATGTGCCTGAAGTACTTGCGGGCTAAGCTCTTTGAATTGGAACAGGAAAAGCAGGAAAAACTGAAAGCCGAAATCGGCGGCGTCCACCAGGCTATCGAATGGGGGAGCCAGATCCGCTCGTACGTGTTCCACCCGTACAACCTGGTCAAGGACCACCGGACCAATGTTGAAACGGGCAATATCCAGGCTGTCATGGACGGCGACCTGGACATCTTCATCGAAGGGTATTTGCAGCAGGAAAAAGAAAAGAAGTTAGCAAAGCAGGAGCTCTAAAGTAAATGAAAAAATGGATGATTTTCTTTGTCATCGTCGCAGCCCTCTTGGTCGGCGCCAATTCCTATGCGCCCCAGCTGGCCGAAGCCGGCCTCTGTCAAGCCTTGTCGGCGACACTTAATCTGCACAGCGATGATGTCCGCGTCCAGGCGTCGCCAGGGGCGAAGATCTTCCTCGGCGACATCGACGCCATTACGGTCCATGCCAATAATTTCCAGGCTGGCGATCTGACCTTTGCCCACTTCGACTGCAATCTCTACGGCGTCCATTTCAAGCCGCTCCTGGCCCTGGCCGATCAGGAAGTCCGGGTCACCCGGGCCGAGAGCGGTGAGATGACGGCATCCATCCGCAGCGAAGAACTGGAAAAGTTCCTGGTCAAGAAGGTCCAGGGACTGACGGACCCGCAGGTCTCCTTTGAAGACGACGCCGTCCGCGTCCAGGGACGGGTGAAGCTGGGCGGCCTCGTGTCGGCCCAGGCTGATGTCCGCGGTCATTTTGGCATGAAAGGGTCGAAGCTCATGTTCATCCCGTCGTCCGTGACGGTAGAAGGCATGGGCATGCAGATCAGCACGACGCAGATGGCCAATGCTGAGATTTACGACTTTGCCGGATTCCCCTTGGGAATCCAGCCGGACAGCGTCACCATGCGCGACGGCCTCCTGACCATCCATGGCCAGGTGAGCAACTCATAGATAAGGTGAAGAGAATGACAAACATGAATAAACGCAGTATGCTGGCGATGATACTGGCCGTCTTTATCGGCCTCGTATGTGCGCTGGGCATGTGCGTACAACGCAATGCGATAGAAAATGAGTCGACGACGGTAGAACAGGCTATGGACTATGATGCCATCGTCGTCATGGCCCGTAACGACGGCTACGACCTCGACACGGCACTCCAGATGTGCCGCGATGCCGGCGTTACGAGCTTTACCATTTACGATACTACCCTCAATAAGCTGACCCAGCGCGGCGAACTGTCGCTGGTGACGAAACTCGGTGCCGACCTCTATTATCCTCAGTTCGGCATTACCGACAAATCCTATGACTACTACCTCATCGGCAAGCCCCAGGGCCAGACGGACCTCTATTTCGACGAAGTCGTGTCCGACCTCAAGACCCGCCTGGGTGACGATAAAGTCAAAATCATGTCCCATGGCCCGTACCGTATTGCCGGTATTCAAGGTGTCATGCCGGGCTTAGGCGATGTCAACCTGGGTATCCTCAGCGCCGACGCCAAGACCATCAGCGACCACGGCTTCCACGTCATCCTGCGGCCGACGAATTACAGCAACCCGACGAAGGAACAGGTCGCTCATTTCTTCGACCGCGTCGACCAGATTAAGAACGTATCGGGCATCATGTTCGTCGGCAAGGAAGTCCTGGGCTATACGCCGGTCAACGCCGAACGCAAGACCATGCTGGACTATACGGCGGACAACCTGAACGACAGGGACATTCCTTTCTATATGATCGAATCGGTCAACCAGCTCCAGTATAATCAGCAGGACGGCATGTATGACCTGGCCGGCCTGGTTCATTACCGCACGGCCCGCGTCTATGCCATGGCCAAGGAAGAACTGGAAAAGATTACGCCCGAAGAAGCGGCTATGCGCTTTTACATCAGCGACCTGGAACGCAATGCCCGGGTCAATCTCTATCCGCTCTATAAGAAGCCTCTCCACGGCATGAACCTGACCCAGACCAACTTGTCTTACGTCAAGATGGTTTCGCAGAAACTGACGGACCGGGGCTACACCCTGGGTCGGGCTTCCATCATGCCGGCCTATTATCCGAACCGCCTGCTCCTGGCCATTACAGCAGCGGCAGCAGCCTGCGGCTTCGTCTTCGTCCTCAACCTGCTCCTGCCCTTGACGGACCGTAAGAACTATATCCTCATGGCTTTGGGCATCGTCTGTGCCGTCATCGGTGCTATCGTCGCCAAAGGGGCCTTGTTCCTCCAGGTCTGGGCTATCGGCTGTGCGACGGCTGCGCCGACAGCGGCCATTCTCCTGGCCCTGGACCACTGGAAGAAGATGAAGATCACTAAGAAACTCGGCTATGGCCGCGTCGTCCGCGATGGCACCATCGGCTTGTTCTTTGCCGTCGCCGTGGCCATGATCGGCGGCCTCTATATCGCCGCCATGCTGGGCAATATCCGCTTCTTCATGGAATTCGACTTCTACCGCGGCGTCAAGCTGACCTTCATCCTGCCCCTGATCCTGGTGGCTATCGGCTATCTGCGCCGCTTCCCGCTCATGGGGCAGACCATCGCCTCGCCGGAAGACCTAAAGGTCTTCGTCAAGGATTTCCTCAATATTCCCATTAAGATGGGGACCATCCTCATCCTGGCCGTCCTGGCCCTGGCTGGCGTCATCTTCGTCGGCCGCAGCGGCCACACGGCAGGCGTCCCCGTACCGGGCGTGGAAGTCGCTATGCGCCGTTTTCTGGAAAATGTCCTCTATGCCCGCCCGCGGGAAAAGGAATTCCTCATCGGTCATCCGGCCTTCTACCTCATGGTCGCTGCCCTGTACCGTAAATGGCCGCAGCTGCTGCACTTCTTCCTGGTCATCGCCGCTGCCATCGGCGTCGGCTCTATGGTCGAAACCTTTGCCCATATCCGCACGCCTTTCCTCATGTCCTTCATCCGCGGCATCAACGGCTGGGTGACGGGCATGGTCATCGGTATCGGCCTGATCATCGCCATTGCCATCGTCAGCTATGTGACGACGTGGCTGGGAAAGCAGGTGGCCCATCGTGACTAGAGTCGTCATTTCCGGCTATTACGGTTTTGCCAATGCCGGCGACGAAGCCATGCTGGCGGCCATTGTCGGCTCCCTGAAAGACATCATTCCCGACGTATCGATTACGGTCATCACCGGCAACTGCCGCATGACCCGGGAAAACCATAACGTACAGGCTGTACACCGCCTGAACTTCTTTGCTATCGCAGCGGCCATTCGCCGCTGTGATATTCTTATAAGCGGCGGTGGCAGCCTTTTGCAGGACGTGACCAGCGCCCGCAGCCTCTATTATTACTTGTGGATCATGAAAATCGCCCTGTTCTTCAAGAAGCCCGTCATGCTCTACGCTCAGGGCATCGGCCCCGTCCGCGGCGCCAAGGCCCGCCGGGCTGTGCGCGATGTCTTGCAGCGCGTCGCCGTCATCGGCGTCCGCGATGCCGATTCCAAAGCCGAACTGGCCGCCATGGGCGTGACCCGGCCGCCTATCCACGTCACGGCTGACGCCGTCTTGTCCATGCATCCCGTCGACAAGAACATCGGCCTCTATATCCTCAAGAAACACGGCATCACCGGCATCCGCCGGCGCCTGGGCATTGCCGTCCGCAACTGGCAGGACCATGAAGCCTATAAGGACGCCATTGCCGCTGCTGCTGACGAGCTGCAGGAAACACAGGACGTCCACGTCATCTTCATCCCCATGCAGTACCCGGCCGACGTCGAAGCCGGCCGCGACATTGCCAGCCGCATGAAGACGAAAGCCGTCGTCCTCGACGGCCACTATACGACGGTGGAATTCATGTCCCTCATGGGCTGTATGGATGCGGTCATTGCCAACCGCCTGCACGCCCTCATCTTTTCGGCTATCATGCAGGTGCCGGCGACGGCCGTGTCGTATGACCCGAAAATCGACAGTTTCATCGACCTCATCGGCGATAGGGTCTGCGGTACGACAGAAGACGTCCAGGCTGCGGATATCGTCGCCGACGTGAGCCAGAAATTGGCTCTCGGCCATTTGGCGCCGGAAATCAAGGCCCGCCTCAATCACCTGCGGCGCCAGTCCCTGCGCAATGCCTATCTGGCTCTGCGCATCCTGGAAGGCCACAAGGGCGTCCGCAAGCGCCTGCAACAGCATCGGAGGTCCTTATGATTGAATTAAAGAACGTATCCAAGGTCTATGGCAATGGCTCCATTGCCCTGGACCACGTATCGCTCCATATCGGCAAGGGCGAGTTCGTCTTCGTCGTCGGCGCCAGCGGTGCCGGCAAGTCGACGCTCATCAAGCTCTTGTCCCATGAAGAACTGCCATCGCGGGGTTCGGTCTTCGTCAACGGCATTGAAGTCAATAAGCTGGCCAAGAACCGCGTGCCCTATCTGCGCCGCAAAATGGGCATCGTCTTCCAGGATTTCCGCCTCCTGCCCAATAAGACGGCTCAGGAAAACGTGGCCTTTGCCATGGAAGTCATCGAAGCGCCGCGGCGCCTCATCCGCCGCCGTGTCCGCGATGTCCTCGACCTGGTCGGCCTGGTCGGCAAGGCCGATGCCCTGCCTAAGAACCTCAGCGGCGGCGAACAGCAGCGCGTAGCCATCGCCAGGGCCATCGTCAACCGGCCGCTGCTGCTCATTGCCGATGAACCGACGGGGAACCTGGACCCGGAAACGTCGCGGGACATTATGGAAGTCTTCAAGAAAATCAACCACATGGGGACGACAGTCCTCATGGTGACTCATGATAAGACCCTCGTCGACATGATGAACAAGCGGGTCATCGAAATCGACGGCGGCAAAGTCGTCCGCGATGAACAGAAGGGGGGCTATGACGATGAAAATTAGGACCATGCGCTACTACATGGCCGAAGCCATTCAGTCGTTCTGGCGCAACCGCTTCATGTCCATCGCGTCCATCGCTACCGTCGCCTTGTCCCTGTTCATCCTGGGCATTTTCCTGACCCTCGTGGCCAACCTCGATTATTTCGCTGAGAACCTGGAAAGCCAGGTCGAAATCACGGTCTACCTCAAAGACGACGTGACTCAGAAGGACATCGACAGCGTCGGCCGCCGCCTGAGCGCCCTGCCCGATGTGAAGTCCGTATCCTTTACCGACAAGGACCAGGCCATGGACATCCTCAAGGAACGCATGAAGGACCAGCCGGGCATCCTCGACGCCCTGGACGGCAAGAATCCCCTGCCCAGTTCTTATGAAGTGACCTTTACCGAACCGGAAGCCGTGCGCCGGACAGCCGACATCGTCGCTGACTATCCCGAAGTCGAAGGGACCCATTACGGCCAGGAAATCATCGAACAGCTCTTCCAGATCACACGCATCATCCGCTGGGGCGGCATTGCCCTGATCATCTTCCTGACCCTGGCCATGCTGTTCATCATTTCCAACACCATCCGCCTGACCGTCTTCGCCAGGCGCAAGGAAATCGCCATCATGAAATACGTCGGCGCGACGAACTGGTTCATCCGCTGGCCGTTCCTCCTGGAAGGGCTGCTCCTGGGCTTCATCGGCGGCGTCCTGGCCGACCTGGCCTTGTGCCAGTTCTATGGCTTCGTCGTCACGGCGGTCCACCAGTCGCTGGCCTTCCTGCCCATGGTCAGCGTCTATCCCTTTATGTACCGCACGGCAGCCATCCTCTTGGTCATCAGTATGATCATCGGCGCCCTGGGCAGTACGATTTCGCTGAAACGATATATGAAGGTGTAATATGGTAAGAAAATATATCATCCTCGCCGTGACGGCAGCCCTGTTATCGCCGTGTCTCCTGACCTTTGCCGACGATGACCTGCAGGGCCAGCTGGACGACGTCCAGACCCGCATGGCCGAGCAGAGTGAGAAGAAGGCCCAGGCCCAAATGGTCATCGACAACGTCAGCGATAAGCTCTATGAAATCCAGAAGAGCCTGGAAGCCGCTCAGGGCGAATACCAGACGGTGACGGCCGATTTGGCGGCGACGGAAGAAAAAATAGCCGCGACCCAGGCCGAGCTCGACGAGAACCGGGCGCGCCTGCAGAAGCGGGAGAAAGTCTTTACCAAGCGCATCCGCGATATCTATATGCACGGCCAGCTGAGTTATCTCGACGTCGTCCTCGGCGCCAAGGATTTCAGCGACTTTTCCAACCGCCTGGAACTCCTGCGCCGCGTTGTCGATGCCGATATCTCCCTCATTTCTGACATCCGTCAGGAACGGGCGGCTATCGAAGCGGCTCAAAAAGAATTAGAAGTACAGCGCGACCGCCAGGCCCAGCTGCGCGATGAAGCGAAGGCCAAGCGCGACGAAATCGCCGCCCATAAAGACGAACAGCAGGCTGTCCTCTACCAGGCCCAGAACGATAAGGCTACGGCTGAGAAGGCCTATGCCGAATATCAGCAGGCTTCCCAGTCCCTGGGCGACAAGCTGCGCCAGCGGGCTGCCGAAGAAGCGGCGGCCCAGGCCGCGCCGCCTGCCCCAGACAGCAGCGATGGCAGCGATTCCCAGCCCGTCAGCAGCGGCGGGACGGGAGCCATGATCTGGCCCGTCAACGGCGTCATCACGTCGCCTTACGGTTACCGGACTCATCCCATCTTTGGGACGACCATCTACCACAGCGGCATCGACATCGGTGTCGATTATGGCACGCCCGTCCAGGCAGCCGATGGCGGTACCGTCGTCGAAGCCGGCTGGATCAGCGGCTATGGCTACGCCGTCGTCATCGACCACGGCAACGGCCTGTCGACGTTGTACGGCCACAATCAGGAACTCGCCGTTTCGCCGGGCCAGGCCGTCTCTCAGGGCCAGGTCATCGCCTATGCCGGCTCGACGGGCAACTCCACGGGCCCGCACGTCCACTTTGAAGTCCGCGCCAATGGCGACCCCGTCGACCCCCAGGGGTATTTGTAGGGGAAGTCGGCGCGTCACGGCTTCTGTTGCCAGGCACGAGTACCTAATCGTTCGTCGTTCGTCGTTCATCGTGACGGGTAATTTTTTATCTTTTACGATCAACGATGAACGGACTACGATGAACTTTTTTTACACACAAGGAGGCACCCTGATGGGGAAACATAGTTTACGGCAGACGTGGGAGAGCGTCCGCCGGCCGCTGGGATATGTCTGCAGCGGTATGATCATCATGATTGTCGCCATGGTTGGCCTCTTTTGGTATTATACGGGCCGGCCTTCGTCGATGTTCGAGTTTTTCCGGACCTTGGAAATCATCGAAAGCCATTATGCCGAAAATGTCGATAAAAACGCCATCTTTGACGGTGCCTTGAAGGGCATGGTCAGTACTTTGGGCGATAAACATTCGACCTATCTCGGCGGCGATTTGTATAAAGACTTTTCCGCCCAGATGAGCGGCACTTACGCCGGCATCGGCGTCTACATCGCCTCTACCGATGAAGGCATCCTCATCGCTGGTGTCATGGAAGGCAGTCCGGCTGAGGAAGCGGGTCTCCAGCGCGGTGATATCCTGGTGTCCATTGATGGCACGTCCGTCGAGGGCTATCAGCTGGAAGATGTGTCCAAGAACATCCGCGGGCCTGTCGACACCAGCGTCGACCTCGTCGTCCGCCGCGATGGCGAAGAACAATCCTTTACCGTCCAGCGCCGCCAGATCCACGTGCCGACAGTTGCCGGCAAGATGGTCGACGGCACGGACGTCGGCTATATCCGCGTGGCCGTCTTCAGTGATGGCACGGCTGACGATTTCACCAAGGAATTCACCAAGCTCCGCGAGCAGGGTATGAACAAGCTCATCCTCGACCTGCGTGATAACCCGGGCGGCATCGTCGAACAGGCTGTCGGCGTGGCCAGCAATTTCGTTCCGCCCAACAGTACCATCGTGTCTTATACGGAACAGGATGGCAAAGTGGACCAGTACACGGCCCAGGGGACGGATGACCCGATTCCCATCGTCGTCTTGGTCAATGAAAATTCGGCCAGCGCTTCGGAAATCGTCGCCGGTGCCGTCCAGGACATGAAACTCGGACCCATCGTCGGCGTCAAGACCTACGGCAAGGGGACCGTCCAGGGCGTCTTCCCCGTCGACTCGGCATCGGCTGTCAAAGTGACCGTCGCCAAGTATCGGACGACGAATGGCCGCGAAATCGACGGCGTCGGTATCGAACCGGATGTCGTCGTTCCCTTGACGCCGTCCGACCCGGAAGACAGCCAGTTTGAGAAGGCTTTGGAAATTATTCAGGAAAAATGACTTTACAGATGAGCGAATATGCTTTAAAATTTGATAGTAGCGTCAATTAGATATTTTTGGACAGATAGACAGGAGACATGGTATATGTATGCTGTGTCTCTTTCTGTATCCGCATGTATTCCTATGAGGTGAAATATGTTTATAGACAGAGCAAGAATTTTTGTACAGTCCGGCAAGGGCGGCGACGGCATGAGCAGTTTCCGTCACGAAAAGTTCGTTCCCAAGGGCGGGCCGAACGGCGGTGACGGCGGTCAGGGCGGCAACGTCGTCCTCGTCGCCGACCGCAACGTCAATACCCTGGTCGACTTCCGGTTCCGCCGCCTGTTCAAGGCCAAGCCCGGCGGAAAAGGTGAAGGCAGCAACAAGTACGGCCGCAATGCCGAAGATTTATTGATCACTGTTCCCTTGGGGACCATCGTCAAAGATGAAGAAACGGGCCAGGTCATGGCCGACTTATCCCGCGACGGCCAGCGGGCCATCGTCGCCAAAGGCGGCCGCGGCGGCCGCGGCAACTGGCATTTCCGCACCAGTGCCAACCGGACGCCGACTTTTGCCGAACGGGGCGAACCGGGTGAAGAACGGTGGCTGCGCCTGGAACTGAAGGTCCTGGCTGACGTCGGCCTCCTGGGTTACCCCAGCGTCGGCAAGTCGAGTATCCTGCGCAAGGTTTCGGCAGCCCAGCCGGAAGTCGCAGCTTACCACTTCACGACGCTCAACCCGATTTTGGGTGTCGTCAACCTGCCGGACCACCGCAGTTTCGTCATGGCCGATATCCCCGGCCTCATCGACGGCGCCAGTGAAGGCGTCGGCCTGGGCCACGATTTCCTGCGCCACATCGAACGGACGAAGATCCTCATCCACGTCGTCGACGTGTCGGGCATCGAAGGGCGCGACCCCATCGAAGACTATGAAAAGATCAATGCCGAACTGGCGAAATACAGCGAAAAACTGGCGCGTAAACGCCAGGTCGTAGCGGCCAACAAGATCGACCTCCTCGGCGATTCGGACAACCTGGAACGGCTCATGGACTACATGACCGCTCACGGCGTCGAAGTCTATCCCATCTGCGCCATGACCGGCGAAGGCATGGACAAGCTCCTGGAACGGGTCTGGACGATGCTCGAAGAGTACGTAGAAGAACCGGACGAAACGACGGAAGAAGTCGTCTATAAAGCCCAGAATAAGCCGGACTTTGAAGTCAAGCGCGACGACGACGGCGCCTTCGTCATCACCGGCGCCCGCATCGAAAACCTCGTCGCCATGACCAACTTCGACGACGACCAGTCCCTGCGCCGCTTCCAGCGCATCTGGCGCTACATGGAACTGGACAAGCTCCTCCAGGAACACGGCATCCAGGACGGCAACACCGTCCGCATTTATTCCATGGAATTTGAATACCACAAATAACGCAGGCCGCCATTGGCTCCCCTGATAGGGGAGACATCGTAGGGGCTCGCACGTGGCGAGCCCGCCTGAGTCCTGTGAATCACGCATTTCAAACCCAATGGATGGAAAACAGAAATTCCCCCTAGGAGTGGAGCGGGCGTGCCACGGCACGCCCCTACAGCCTGCGGCAGCGTACCAGGCACCCTGTAGGGACTCGCACGTGGTGAGCCCGCCTGAATCCATCGATAACGCCGCCAGTTTTCGTAGGGCTCCCCTGATAGGGGAGCTGTCAGCGAAGCTGACTGAGAGGTTGAATCAGGAGCGGGCGGCCCGCCAGAGTCCAGCGGTAACATACCCAATACCCCGTAGGGGCTCGCACGTGGCGAGCCCGCCTGAGTCCAACATATTTTATATAATAATGAGCACAAGGAGATCCATATGAACAATAAAGATAAGAAGCAACTCAAGGGCATGGCCAGCCTCATGCCGTCTGTCGTCCAGATCGGCAAGGACGGCCTCAGCGATGCCGTCATCGACAGCGCCCGTGCCGCTATTACGGCGCGGGAACTGATCAAGGCCCACGTCCTCAACAACGCCAATCTGCCGACGAAGGAAACCATGGAAGATTTGGCCGATATGCTCGGCGCCGAACTCATCCAGGTCATCGGCCACTATGGCGTCTTATTCAAGAAGAAAGACAAGAAATCTCATTACGAATTTATTAAAGACTAGGACGTGAGGCTTTGTGAACAGTACAAGCAGGGACTTCGGCCAGAAGAAACGCATCGTCGTCAAGGTCGGGTCCAGTACCATTTCCCATGCTACGGGAAAATTGAACTATCGGCGTATGGAACACCTGGTCCGGGAACTGGCGGATCTCCAGAACCAGGGTAAGCAGATGATCCTCGTCAGCTCCGGCGCGACCAATGCCGGCATGGCGCCGCTCCACATGGACCACCGGCCCCGGTCGATACGGGAAAAGCAGGCCCTCGCCGCCGTCGGCCAGGGCGTCCTCATGCATACGTATGAACGGCTCTTCCGCGAATACGGCCAGGTCGTCGGCCAGGTCCTGCTGACCCGTATGGATTCCCAGGACCGGAGCAAGTTCATGAACTCCCGCAACGCTTTGCTGACGATGCTCGACATGGGCGTCATTCCCATCATCAATGAAAATGATGTCGTCGCCGTCGATGAATACAAAATCGGCGACAACGACACGCTGTCGGCAATGGTCAGCGGCCTCGTCGACGCCGACCTGCTCATCCTCTTGTCCGACATCGACGGCCTCTACACGGACAATCCGCGGACCCATGATGATGCCAAAATCATCCCTGTCGTCGACAACATCGACAAGCACATCTATGAAATCGCCGGCGACGCCGGGTCCAGCATGGGTACGGGCGGCATGTACACTAAGATACAGGCCGCGTCCATTGCCACGGCAGCCGATGTAGACATGGTCATCGCCTCGGGCAGTGAAGACGGCATCATCAGCCGTATCTGCGCTGGCGAAGAAGTGGGGACGCTGTTCAAAGCTAAAGAAACGCCGCTGCACTCGAAGAAGCGCTGGCTCGTATCGGGCAGCAAGGCCCAGGGCCGGCTCGTCGTCGACCAGGGCTGCCGCAATGCCATCATCGACCACGGTTCGAGCCTCCTGCCCGTCGGCATTACCGCCGTCGAAGGCATCTTCGATGAAGGGGACATCGTCAGCGTCGTCTACGACGGCCTGACCATTGCCAAGGGCATCAGCAACTACAGCAGCGTCAACATCAATGCCATCAAGGGCCTGCAGTCTGTGGACATTCCCAAGGTCCTGGGCCACAATGGCATTTATGAGGAAGTCATTCATCGCGATAATCTCGTCGCCATGTATTAAAAGGGGGTATTTTCTATGATATCCGAAGTATTCCGCAAAGGCCGTGACGCCAAGGAAGCCTCGTACGTCCTGGCCGCCGCCTCTACGGCAGAAAAGAATCAGGCCCTGGCCACCATCGCCGACGGCCTCGTTGCCCATGAAGCCGATATCTTGGCAGCCAATGCCGTCGACTTGCAGCGGGCTAAAGCCAAGGGCATGGCGCCGGCCATGGTCGACCGCCTGACGCTGACTAAAGAGCGCATCGCCGCCATGGCCGAAGGCGTCCGTCAGGTCATCGCCCTGCCCGACCCGGCCGGCGTCGTTCTCGACGAATGGGACCGCCCCAATGGCCTGCACATCCGCAAGGTCAGCGTGCCCTTAGGCGTCATCGCCATCATTTATGAATCGCGGCCCAACGTCACGGTCGACGCCGCCGTCCTCTGCGTCAAAGCCGGTAATGCCTGCGTTCTCCGCGGCGGCAGTGAAGCCATCGCTTCCAATACGGCCCTGGCCAAAGTCATCCGCGAAAGCCTGGCCGCAGCCGGCCTTCCGGCCGATGCTGTGAACCTCATCGAGGATACCGACCGGACCCTGGTCAAAGAACTCTTGACCTTGCGCCGCTATATCGATCTGGCCATTCCCCGCGGCGGGGCCGGCCTGATTCGCATGGTCGTCGACACGGCGACAGTGCCCTGCATCGAAACGGGGAGCGGCGTCTGCCACGTCTACGTCGACAAGGATGCCGATTTGGACATGGCCGTCAGAATCGTCGAAAACGCCAAGGTCTCGCGGCCGTCGACGTGCAACGCCATGGAAACGCTCCTGGTCCACCGCGACGTGGCCCAGGCCTTCCTCAAGAAACTGGCGCCGGTCATGAAAGCCGACGGCGTCGAACTGCGCGGTGACGACGAAGCCTGCCAGTCCAGCGCCATGAAGGCTGCCAGTGACGACGACTGGGCGACGGAATACAACGCCCTCATCATGTCGGTCAAGGTCGTCGGCTCCCTCCAGGAAGCACTGGACCATATCCGCCGTTTCAGCACTCACCATTCGGAAGCCATCATCACGGAAAACAAGGCCACAGCGGCTGCCTTCCAGGCCGCCGTCGATTCGGCCGCTGTCTACGTCAACGCGTCGACGCGCTTCACCGATGGCTTTGAATTCGGCTTTGGCGCCGAAATCGGCATCAGCACGCAGAAGCTGCATGTCCGCGGACCCATGGGGCTGGAAGCTCTCGTGTCCTATAAATACCTCGTCGACGGCGACGGTCAGGTCCGTTGAGGCTGCGGAAGCTGCGCGGGTATGGACGGACCCTGCGCCAGTACGCTGCGTCGCCGAAGACACAGTTTGAATACCGGCATTATGCCAAATTTTTATTGCTTTACGCGTTAGCAGTAGCTATCGCCTGGGGAGGAATCTATTGGTACCATGGAAATCACTAGGCTCGGCATCATGGGAGGGACCTTCAATCCCATCCATTTAGGGCATCTCATGATCGCTGAAGAAGCGCGCCAGACCTTTCACCTGGACAAGGTCCTCTTCGTGCCGTCATACATCACGCCCAACAAGAACGTCAACGGCGCGACGGCCGAGCAGCGCCTGGCCATGACGCGCCTGGCTACGGCTGACAACCCGCATTTTACAGTCAGTGATATGGAGATGCGCCGCAAGGGCAACTCCTATACGGTCGATACGCTGCGCTTCCTGAAGAAGCTCTACGGACCGTCGTATATCTTGTATTTTATATCCGGCACAGACACGATCCACGACCTGCACAACTGGAAGGAACCGGAAGAAATCCTGAAGCTGTGCCAGTTCGTCGGAGCGACCCGGCCCGATGGCTCAGAACAGATCGATTCCATCATCGCCTCTTTCGGAGAGCTGGGGAAGCATATCCTCAAGCTGCCCGTACCGACCATGGAAATCTCATCGACAGAACTGCGCCGCCGCATCCGCTTAGGGCTATCTGTGCGCTATATGATACCGCCGGCTGTGGCCGAATACATCAGAAAAAATGGAGTATATCAATGTACAACGAAGAATTCAAAGATAGAATCAAAGAGGATTTAAAGAAATCTCTGTCTTCTCATCGCTATACCCATGTACTGGGTGTAGCAGCAGCGGCCCGCGAATTGGCAGACCGCTACGGCTGCGATGCCGATACGGCTGAAGTAGCCGGCCTTTTGCACGATGCTGCCAAACAGCTGCCCCTGCCGGAGATGCAGGCACTGGCGGAAAAATCCTTTCCCGTCCTGCCGGCACCTATCCTGGCTAACGGCGGCCTGCTCCACGGCTATGCGGCCGTGACCATCGCCAGGGAGCGCTATGGCATTACCGACCCGGCCCTCTTGGGGGCCGTCGCCCACCACACGACCGGGGCGGAACAGATGAGCACCCTGGAAAAAATCATTTTCCTCGCCGATTACATCGAAGTGAACCGCGACTTCGACGGTGTCGACGACCTGCGCCAGGCAGCCCGGCGCGACCTCGATGAAGCCGTCCTCTTGGGCTATGATTCGACGATCCGCCATCTCCTCGACCAGGGCAAACCTATTTTCGTCGGCACCGTCGCCAACCGCAATGCCCAGATCGACGTCGTCCGTGCCGCAGATGGGAAGGCCTGAGGATGACACAGGAGAAACGAAGAAAGATATTATACCGCATCCTGACCGTCGTCGCCGCCATCGCCATCGTCCTGGCAGCCCGGTCCCTGTACCTGCATTACCAGTCCATCAAAGAGGCGCCGATCCAGCAGGATGTGCCGGACACGAGCCAGACCCAGAGCGACAGCTCCGTCTTTGCCCAGACCAGCCCGGACAAGCCGCTCTACGTCCTGCTCCTCGGCACCGATGGCGGGGACCCGCAGCAGGCGAATTTCGTCGGCGTCGCGGCTATCAACAAGGCCAAGAAGCACATCGACATCATCATGCTGCCTGACGATACGAAAATCGAAGGGCGCAAGGAAAAGGGCATCCAGGAATTGCAGGATGTCTACAGTGAAGGCGGCATGAGCCTGGTCCGGGCCGTCGTCGAAGATATTTTCCACATCCCTATCCCGTATTATGCGACCTTTACGGCCGATTCCTTCTCGAAGATGGTCGACCTCAGCGGCGGTGTGCCGATTTACGTCGAAAAGAACATGTACCACGGTGACGAAGCGACGGGGAAGACCGACATCAACCTCTTCCAGGGCTATCAGACCCTGACCGGGAAGGAAGCCGCCGGCTATATGCGCTATATCGATGCGGACGGCTATCTGTCGCGGACGCAGCGGCAGGAACGGTTCATCAAGAACTTCTATGAAGACCGGCAGGACTGCTTCGGCGTGACCAATGCCTTCTTCATGTACCGGGCCTGGCACAACGTCGATTCCAACATTTCCGCCAAGGACATGGCCCAGCTGGCCTTCGATTTCCGCGGCGTGACGGCTGACAACATCGATTTCTATATCCTGCCCGGCGAAATGGCCATGAGCGGCAAGAACGGCGATACGAAATACTACTGGACCTACGATCCGGTCGAAGTCCAGAAAGTCATTGGCCGCACGAACAACGCCATCTCGACGGCGCCGGAACCGGATGATACGAAACAATAATTACGTCATAAAGGAGTTACTATATACATGCCAATTACCATGAAAGCAGCGAAAGCTGAACAACCGAAAGAACTGAAGAGCTATGAAATTGCCTGCAAGGCCGCTGACGACAAGAAAGCCTGGGACATCGTCACCCTCGATATGAGCGATTCGTCCCTCATGGCGGACTACTTCGTCATCTGCAGTGCCCGCAACAACCGGCAGTCCCAGAGTATTGCCGACAATATCGAAGAACAGATGGAAAAGAACGGCTATGATGTCCGTCACGTCGAAGGCTACCGCGAAGGCAAGTGGATCCTCATCGATGCCGGTGAAGTCATTGCCCACGTCTTCGTCGAACAGGATCGTCAGTATTACGATCTGGAAAACTTATGGTGCGACGCACCGCGCATTGCCTACGAAGGTGAATAAGATGATGACACTTCAGGAAAATAGTATTGTTACGCTGGAAGTCCTGCGCCAGAGCGATATGGGCGTCTTTTTGAACGGCGGTACGGGCAATACGAACGACGATATTTTACTCCATAAGAACCAGCAGACAGGCGACGTCAAAGTCGGCGACAAAGTGACGGTCTTCTTGTACCACGATCCGTCAGGCCGCCTGACGGCCTCCATGCGCCTGCCGAAGATTAAAGTCGGCCAGATCGGCTATGCGCCGGTCATCAATACGACGCGCTTCGGCGCTTTCGTCGACGTCGGCACGGAACGGGGCATCTTCATGCCCTTTGCCGAAATGAAAGGCCGCCCCAAGGAAGGGGAATACGTCTGGGTCAAGCTCTATGAAGACAAGTCCCACCGTCTGGCCGTCTCTATGGAAGTGGAAGACGAAATGCGCCGGGCTTCGCGGGCGGCGACGGACGCCAAAGTCGGCGACTGGGTCGAAGGGGCGGTCTACAACATGACCGACCAGGGGGCATACCTCATGACCCGCGAACGCTGGATTGCCTTCCTGCACCGCAGCGAATTCAACGGGCCCATCCTCATCGGCCAGATGATCAAAGGCCGCATCACCTACCTGCGCGAAGACGGCCGCATCAACATCTCCCTGCGCCAGACCAAGGAAAATGCCATCAATCCCGATGCTGAACGCATCCTGGACTTCCTCAAGCAGCGCAAGGGCAAGATGCCCTATGGTGACAAGACGGCACCGGCCGTCATCAAAGCCAAATTCGGCCTGAGCAAAGCCGCCTTCAAGCGCGCCTTGGGCCACCTCATGAAAGAAAAGAAAATCCACCAGGACCAGGGCTGGACCTATTTGGATATATAGGGGCTCGCGGGTGGCGAGCCCGCCGTTCGCCGTTCGCAGGCCGCAGCGCCATGAATCATGTCGCCGTAGGGGCCATCGCATTTTGATATGTAGGGGCTCGCGCGTGGCGAGCCCGCATGTGGCACGTTGTGGGAATACCGCAAGCTGGTGTGATTGAGCGGTTCGTATAACCAACGGGACCGTGCACGAAGACATATGTCGTCATGCACGGTCCCGTTTTGATTTTATAGGGGCTTGCACGTGGCAAGCCCAATTCAGAATATGAACGCTTTTCCCGTTTGAGGAGAGTGCCGCCAAATACTCGACGGGCTCCCCACGTGGGAGCCCCTACGGATTGAACTTTTTCTGTTGGATTCAGGCGGGCCGCTCTTTGGGATGGCCCCTACGGATTGAACTTTTTCTATTGGATTCAGGCGGGCCGCCCTTTGGGACGGCCCCTACAGATTGAACTTTTTCTGTTAGACAGAAAAAGTTCAATCTGTCCCATTTACAATGGGGTAGATATACCCTAAAATAGAGTACAGATTAATCATAACCATACATTGGCCAATGTGTGAAACTCTATAACCGTTAGGGGGATTTCACATGTCATCATATTCTATGGAACACAAACAATCGGCCACTTCGGCTGGGAGCCTTTGTTATGCGGCCGTTTTGACGGCCTTGGTCTTCGTCCTCACTTTTGTGCCGAAGATTCCCATTCCACTGGGCTATGCTCATTTGGGAGACGCGATTATTTTTGCGTCGGTCCTGTTCAGTACACGCCGGCAGGCGGCCCTGGCTGCCTCTATCGGGTCGGCCCTGTCCGATTTCATCGGCGGTTTCCCGATTTGGATCATCCCGACGCTGATCATCAAGTACGTCATGGTCGAAGCCGTCTTTTATACGGTACGCCCGGATGAACGGGAATGGACGCTGACGTCGCCGCGCGTCTTCATCGGTTTCTTCTTATCCGCTGCCTGGATGGTCCTGTCTTATACCGTATCGGGCAGTCTCCTCTACGGCAGCTGGGCCGTCGGCATCCCCATGGTGCCGGGGCTCATCGGGGAAGGCGTCGTCAATATGATTGCCGCTTATGCACTGGCCGCTTGTCTGGTCAAGGCTAAATTCCATGGTTATGGTTATAGCCTGAAAAGATAAGGAATGATTGTATATGCATCAGAAGAAACTGGCTCTGGTCAATGATGTGACCGGCTATGGCCGCTGCAGCATTGCCGTGGCCCTGCCCATCGTGTCGGCCCTGAAGGTCCAGGGCTGCATTTTGCCGACAGCTATCTTGTCGGTCCATACGGGCTTCCACGACTATTATCTCGACGACTATACGGACCACATGGTGCCGTATATCGAGAGCTGGAAGAAGAACGGCCTGATCTTTGACGGCATCAGTACGGGCTTCCTCGGCTCGGCCCGGCAAATCGACATCGTCCTCGATTTCCTTCGCGATTTCAAGGGACCCCATACGCTGGCTATCGTCGACCCCGTCATGGGCGACAATGGCCAGCTGTATCCGTCGTATACTCAGGAGATGTGCGATGAAATGCGGCGCCTCCTGGCCTATGCCGACGTAGTGACGCCCAATGTGACCGAAGCCTGTGAGCTTTTGAACCTGCCGTACCGGTCGGACCGCGACCTGAGCGAGGACGATTTCGTCGTCATGGCCAAGGCCCTGGCCGCCAAGGGGCCGCAGGGCGTCATCTTGACGGGTATCCACGAGGGGCCGTACATCGGCAATTTCATCTATGACCAGGGGAAGATGAGCTGGGTCCGGGCCAAAAAGGTCGGCGGCGACCGCAGCGGTACAGGCGATGTCTTTACGGCCATCGTATCGGCGTCCGTCGTCCGCGGCGAAAGCCTGGAACAGGCCGTACAGAAGGCGTCGGACTTCATCTGCCGCGTCATGGCCTATACGGAAGAACTGGACCTGCCGCACAAGGCCGGATTGGCCTTTGAAGAATATCTGACCACACTGAGATGATGTCTGCTATTCAGGCAGCTCTAAATAACAAAAAAGGGGATAGGGTATTATGATCGTTTACACTGTAGTAGGACAAGGACAATATGTAGATCTCGCAGATGGCTTGAAGATGAAGCCTGAAGGGCAGTGGAGCATGTACGTCAATCTGACCAACCGCTGTACCTGTTCGTGTACTTTCTGTCTGCGCTCCATGAAGAAGATGGCCGAAAATGAAACGCTGTGGCTGAAGCGGGAACCGACCGTCGATGAAGTGAAGAAGGCTCTCGATGGCGCTCCCTGGGACCACATCAACGAAGTCGTCTTCTGCGGCTTCGGCGAACCGACGGAACGGCTGGCCGATTTGACGGCCCTCTTGAAGTACGTCAAGGAAACGCATCCCGGCGTGAAGACCCGCGTCAATACCAACGGCCTGTCCGACCTGGCCTATGGCCGCGATACGGCTCCCGATTTTGGCGGCGGCATCTTGGATACCATTTCCATCAGCATGAATGCGTCCAATAAGGAACGCTACCTGGAACTGACGCGCAGCAAATTCGGCATCCAGTCTTATGACGCCATGCTCAAATTCGCCGTCGACTGTAAACAGTACGTCCCCAACGTCGTCCTCACCGTCGTCGACCACGTCGAAGACAGCGAAGAAATCAAGAAATGCCGCGCCATCTGCGACAAACTGGGCCTCCACCTCCGCGTCCGCGTGTACGAAGATAAATGAGTTTGCAGAATAAATAACGATGTAGGGGTTCGCACGTGGCGAGCCCGCTGCCATAATGGGTTTGTAGTAGCCCAACATGTAAAGCTATCGCCTGCATGCGATTCCGTAGGGGACGCCTGTTAAGGCGTCCCGCCGTGAAAAACCGTAGCTCGTAGTTCGTGACTTGTAAAAAACTGCCATTATACTCGAATGAACAGTGGTAAAATCTCACAGCGGGCCGCCCTCTGGGACGGCCCCTACGAAGCGGTCCATGGAACCGCGGCTAACTGCTAAAAAAGCGCTGCCGCATATGCGACAGCGCTTTTTTTCACTGCGTATTTTCACCGTATTCGTTATAGAGTTGTTTGAGGATGTTCTTTCGTTCTACCATGCCCAGGAGCTTCTTGTCCTTGACGATGGGGATGGCTTTCAGGTGTTCTGCGACCATGACGCTGGCCAGGTCTTCCATGGTGGCGTCCGGGCCGGCCATGATGACTTTTTTGGTCATGAGTTGTTCAGCCGTGCAGGCAAAGAGTTTCTTGAAGCCCTGCTGGTATTCCTTGAGGTTGCCGTAATAGATGTTGGCTCCCAGGAGGTTGACGTATTGGGGGACACAGGGCTTGACTTCCTTGTACAGGAGGTCTGCGTCGGTGACGATGCCGATGATTTCCTTGTCGTCTTTGATGATAGGAATGGCCGTGATGTTGTTTTCTACGAACATATCGACGAGGTCAAAGATAGACGTATCTTTCTGCGCCGTAATGACATTTTTTTCCATGATATCTGCTGCCGTTTTCGACATAAGATCAACCCCTTTATCATAAATTCGATGGGAGCATGACTCCTATTCAATTACATTATACCATATTTCGGGCGTATAGGGACGTCTGTTGCCGTTCCGCCGGTCGCTATCCGCTAACCTCTTAAACGGGCTTCCCACGTGGAAGCCCCTACAGCGGCCTGCGACCGGCGAACTGCGAACTGCGGCCTGCGTCCTTCGCCAAATCATGGTATAATAGGAACATATTTTACTAGACTAAAGGAGCGATGGACATGACCATAGATTATTTAGTAGCCGACCCTAGCGGCAATACGACGATTCTGGTGCTGACGCCAGTGCCGAAAGAGGAACACAGTGCTTTGGCGGCGAAGTTATTGGCCCTGCCGGGCATCGAAGCGGAACAGGTCGGCTATGTGACCCGTGAAGCGGGCAAGCCCCTGCGCGTCGACATGATGGGCGGCGAGTTCTGCGGCAATGCATCGCGGTCGGCGGCGGCCTGGGCCCTGGCCTGTGACGGCGGGACACAAGGCGTATACGATGTATCCTGCTCGGGCTGCGATACGGTCCTACCGGCTAAGGTTGCCCAGAAAGGCGATGGCCTGTACGAAGCCTTCATTGAAATGCCTTATCCCGAAGATGTGAGCGGCGTCCTCGTCGACGCCGGCGATGTGCCGGCCCGTTTTTTCCGCGTCGATTTGCCGGGGATTACGCACTTCGTCTACTTCGTGCCTGATTTAGAAGGCATTGATAAAGAGAAATACTGGCATATCCTGGCTGATTACGTCGATGGCGAGGATTTCCCGGCTTACGGCCTGATTCTCTGCGATACGAAGGAACAGGCCATGATTCCCGCTGTCTACGTCCGCGATACGGATACGCTTTATTGGGAAAACAGCTGCGGCAGCGGATCGGCAGCCGTCGCCGCGGCCCTGGCCTGCACGACCCATAAGAACGTGGCCTGCTACATGAAGCAGCCCGGCGGTACCCTGGCCATTGCCGCCAAAGTCGGCGAACAAGGGGAACTGCAGCAGATCTTCATCGGCGGTCCCGTCAAATTGAGCCAAGTCCGAAAGGCAACTATATGATGAACGATAGCGGGATTCCCACAACGCCACCTGGAATCATGGGGATAGCTGCATGATAGCAACTATATGGTGAACGATAACGGGATTCTCACAACGGGCCGCCTTAACAGGACGGCCCCTACGGTGCGACATCATGGATGTCGCTGCGACCTGCGGGCGCCCGGACGGGCGCCCATCTACACCCGCGGTCCAGCCTGGATGATTTCTTCGGGCATGTCGGGGTACTTGGTCTTGAAGTTTTCGTAGAACATGGCGGCGACTTTCTTGGCCATGATGTCGTAGGACTTCTTGTTGTCCCACGTCGCCCGCGGGTTGAGTATCTGGTTCGGCACGCCTGGGCAGACCTGGGGGATGTCGACGTTGAAGCGCATGTCGTGACGGTAGGGGACGTCGTCGAGTTGGCCGTTCAAGGCGGCGGTGATCATGGCCCGCGTGTATTTCAGATCCATGCGGCTGCCGATGCCGTAGGGGCCGCCGGTCCAGCCCGTATTGACCAGGTAGACCTTGGTGTTGTACTTTTCGATGCGTTCGCCGAGCATGCCGGCGTAAATATCCGGCGCCAAGGGCATAAAGGGTTCGCCGAAGAGGGTCGAGAAGGTCGGAATCGGTTCGGTAATGCCCTGTTCCGTGCCGGCGACTTTCGACGTGAAGCCCGTGACGAAGTGGTACATCGCCGATTCTTTACTGAGCCGCGAAATGGGCGGCAAGACGCCGAAGCTGTCGGCCGTGAGGAAGATGATGACCGTCGGGATGCCGCCTTTGCCGGGCTGGGCCGCATTGGGGATGTAGTCGATAGGGTAGCCGGCCCGCGTATTTTCGGTTATCTTGCTGTCGAAGTAGTTGGGATGGCGCGTGTCTTCGTCGAGGACGACGTTTTCCACGAGGGTCCCGGTCTTGATGGCATTGTAGATATACGGTTCCTTTTCGGGGTTGAGGTTGATGCATTTGGCGTAACAGCCGCCTTCAAAATTGAAGATGCCCCGCGGCGACCAGCCGTGTTCGTCGTCGCCGATGAGCTTGCGGTTCGGGTCGGCCGAAAGGGTCGTCTTGCCCGTGCCGGACAGGCCGAAGAAGATGGCCGTTTCCTTGGTGACCGGGTCCATGTTGGCCGAGCAGTGCATGGGCAGGACACCTTCGTTGGGCAGGAAATAATTCATGACCGAAAAGACGCTCTTCTTGATTTCCCCGGCATAGCGCGTACCGGCGATGAGGACGGTACGCGATTCGTAGTCGACGAGGATGGCCGCCTGGGAATGGGTGCCGTCGATCTGCGGATTGCACTGGAAGCCCGGGGCGACGAGGATAGTGAAGTCCGGTTCGCCATACTGGGCCAGTTCTTCCGCTGTCGGCCGAATGAGGAGGTTGCGGATGAAGAGACATTCGCTGGCCAGTTCATTGACGACGCGGAATTTCTTGCGGCACAGCTCATCGGCGCCGGCAAAGCCGTCGAAAAGGTAAATGGGCCGGTTCTGGAAGTAGGCCAGGATTTTGCTCTTGAGGGCGTTGAATTTTTCTTTGGAAATGGGCCGGTTGATGTTGTTCCAGGCGATGTAGTCGTGGATGGACGGCGTATCGACGATGAACTTGTCATCCGGTGCCCGGCCGGTATATTTGCCGGTCCGCACGACCAGGGCCCCAGTGTCGCTGAGGACGCCTTCGCCATTCAAGAGGGCCTGTTCCGTCAGCCAGGCCGGCGACATATTGCGGTATACTACTTTGGGATTCATGAGTCCTATGCGTTCTAAACCATATGTCTGTTGCATATCTATCACTCCTTGTGGATTTTAGTGGCTCGTGGTTCGTGGCTAGTGGTTCGGGTCCCATAGACCGCTTGCGTAGGGGCCGTCCCAAAGGGCGGCCCGGCTCTCCTGCTAGGAGAGCTGTCAGCGCAGCTGACTGAGAGGTTAATCAGGCTGGCGGTGGCAGATCATGGGATTCCCACAAACGGGCCGCCTTGGCAGGACAGCCCCTGCGGCCTGCGAATACCTATCTCTTTTAATCATACTAACATGCTAAATATAGTATAATACAATCTGGTACACTATTTCAAATTGCATACTGGATACACGATAAAGGTCAAATTATTAAAAAATACTTGACTATTTGACTTTTTGCTGTATGATATTGGTGTAAGGGTACCTGAAGGTATCCGCCACTACGGCAGAATCGTACAAAGGAGTGTTTGAATATGGCGAAAGAAATCCATGAATTTCAAGCTGAAACGAAACAATTACTGGACTTGATGGTCCATTCTATTTATACGAACCACGAAATCTTCCTGCGCGAACTGATTTCCAATGCATCCGATGCCATCGACAAGCTGCATTACCAGTCCCTGACCAATGGCGACCTCCTCGAAGGCGATACGGCCTTTGAAATCCATTTGACGCCTGATGCCGATGCTCACACGTTGACGATCTCCGATAACGGCCTGGGCATGAATAAACAGGATTTGATGGAAAACCTCGGTACTATCGCCCAGTCCGGCACCAAGGCCTTCCTGGAAAAATTGAAAGAATCCCAGGATGCCGACAGCACGGATAAGGACCTCATCGGTCAGTTCGGTGTCGGTTTCTATTCGGCCTTCATGGTCGCCGATAAAGTCACGGTCGTCACCCGCAAGGCCGGCGAAGAACAGGCTTATAAATGGGAATCCACTGGCGACGGCGAATACAGCCTGGAAGAATGTCAGAAACCGAAACACGGCACGACGATCATCCTCAGCCTGGGCAAGGACTTCTACGGCGACGACAGTGAAGAAAACTATACCGACAAGATGACCCTCCAGAGCCTGGTCAAGAAGTATTCCGACTATATCCGCTACCCGATTACCATGGACTTCACGACCAAGGAAAAACCGAAGGACGCCGACGGCAAGGTCATCGAAGACGCACCGGAAGAAGAACATACGGAAACGCGGACGCTGAACTCCATGCAGCCTTTGTGGACGCGCAATAAATCGGACATCAAACCGGAAGAATATAAGGAATTCTTCCAGCATCAGTTCTACGAATGGGAAGAACCGATGGAAATCTTCCACAACCGCGTCGAAGGGGCCGTCGATTACACGGCACTGCTCTTCATCCCGGGCAAAGCTCCGTTCAACCTCTACTATGCCGATTATGAACCGGGCATCCAGCTTTATTCGCGCCACGTCTTCATCATGGATAAATGCAAGGACCTCCTGCCGGATTACCTGCGCTTCGTCAAAGGCCTCGTCGATTCGCCGGATCTGTCGTTGAACATTTCCCGTGAACTGTTGCAGAAGAGCCGCGAATTGAGCCTCATCGGCCGTAACCTGGAAAAGACCATCCTCAAGACGTTGAAACGCAACCTGGAAAAGGACCGTGAAAAATACGAAAAATTCTGGGCTGAATACGGCAAATCCCTGAAAATCGGCGTTTACAGCGGTATGATGACCGGTGAAAACAACGTCGAAAAATTGAAGGACCTGCTGCTCTTCATGTCATCGAAAGATGGCAAACTGTGCACCATCAAAGAATACGTCGACCGCATGAAAGACGGCCAGCAGAAAATCTACTACGCAACGGGCAAGGATAAAGAAGCCATCGAAGGCCTGCCGCAGATGGAAATGCTCCGCGACCGCGGCATCGAAGTCCTCTACATGACCGACCCGGTCGATGAATTCGCCGTCGAAGCCATCGGCGAATACGAAGGCCACCGCTTCCACTCCATCAGCCGCGGCGACCTGGACCTGGAAGACGACGCCTTCAAGGAAGAAAAGAAGAAGAACGAAGAACTGGCCAAGGATAATGAAGGCCTCTTGAAGGACATGAAAGAATTCCTGGGCGATAAAGTCGCCGATGTCCGCTTGTCCAACCGCTTGAAGAGCGGTGCCGTCTGCCTCGTCGCCGACGCTGCCGGCCCGTCGCTGGCCATGGAACAGGCCTTTGCCGCTGCCAACAACCCCATGCTCAAGGCCCGCCGCATCCTGGAAATCAACCCGCAGCATGAACTGTTCAGCAAACTGACGGCCGTCCACGACCAGGGCAAAGACAGCCAGTCCTTCAAGGACTACTGCAACCTGCTCTACGATCAGGCCCTGCTCCTGGAAGGCATCATGCCCGACGACCCCGTCGCCTTTGCCAATAAAGTAGCCAGCCTGATGGCAAAATAAAATTCCATACAGAAAAGCCCCTCCCGGTGTGTGACCGGAAGGGACGTTCCTCCAGCAAAAGGTCCTGTCGTTAGACGACAGGACCTTTTGCCGTAGGGGCCGTCCCAAGCCTTTCCAGCCCGTCAGGTGCCAACCAACGGGAGGCGCAGGACGGTTGCTGGAACGGACAGCTGTGGCTGGGCGGCCCGTTTGTGGGAATTCCGCAAACTGATACTGCAGTTCGTAGGCGGCAGATCGCCGATTAACCTCTCAGTCAGCTGCGCTGACAGCTCTCCTAGCAGGAGAGCCGGACCGCCGTAGGGGCCGTCCCAAAGGGCGGCCCGCTTGTGGGAATTCCGCAAACTGATACTGCAGTTCGTAGGCGGCAAATCATTGATTAACCTCTCAGTCAGCTGCGCTGACAGCTCTCCTAGCAGGAGAGCCGGGCTGCCATAGGGGCCGCGAGCCACGAGCCACGAGCCACAAACTGCTAACCGCTAACCCCTAATCCCTAGTGGAATATATTGATGAACACGGTGATGATCGATGCGTTGACTGGGTCGATGATGAGCGAGCCGATGAGGGGGATGACGAAGAAGGCCGTCGGTGCCGGGCCGAAGAGTTCGGTCATGGCTGTCATGTTGGCGATGGCGTTCGGCGTAGCGCCCAGGCCGAAGCCGCAGACGCCGCTGGTCATGACGGCTGCTTCGTAGTCCTTGCCCATGGCGCGGAAGACGATGAAGTAAGCAAAGATGGCCATGAACAGGGCCTGGCTGAGGAGCATGACGACCAGGGGGATGGCCAGGTCGGCGAGCTGCCAGAGCTTGAGGCTCATGAGGACGCAGGTCAAAAAGACGGTCAGGCTCAGGTTGCCCAGGACTTCGCTTTCGCGCTGGTAGATTTTGTAGGCGTGCGTGAAGTCGGCGATGTTGCGGATGATGGCGGCGACGATCATGGAGCCGATATAGCCCGGGAAGACCAGGCCGATGCTGCTGAAGAAGCCGCTGACCAGAGTGCCCAAGCCCATGGCCAGGAAGAGGTGGGCCATGGCGTTCATGAAGCGGTAGTTGTCGATGGTCTGGCCGATTTTATTTTCAATCTTAATGGCGTTTTCTGCGCGTTCTTTATTGCCGGCGACGGCTTTGAGCGTCGAAACGGTGCCGGCATTGAAGGACGGGTCGAAGCGTTCCGATTCGGCCGAGCTGACGAGGTGGAATTTGTGGACCAGTTCTTCGCCAATCGGGCCGCCGATGACACCGCCGGCGACGAGGCCGAACGTAGCTGCTGCGACGGCAATGGTCGCGCCGCCGTCGAGGCCGATGCTTTCCAGGAGCGGGCCGAAAGCCGCTGCCGTACCGTGGCCGCCGACCATGGGGATGGACCCCGTTGCCAGGCCCAGGAGCGGGCTCAGGTTAAAGGCCATGGCCAGGCCGGAGCCGATGATGTTCTGACAGATGATTAGAATTGTAGTGACAATGGCCATTTTCAGGACCATGATGCCGCCGCGCTTGATGAGGCTGATGCTGGCCGTATAGCCGACGCTGGTGAAGAAGAGCATCATGCAGATGTTCTGCATGATCGTATCCTGTTCGTATTTCCAGATGCCCTGCGTATATAAGATGCAATTTACGATAGCGAATAAGATGCCGCCGACGACGGGGGCAGGGATACAATACTTGCGCAGGACGCTGATCTTGACGCGTAGTAAGACGCCGATGTAGTAGACGACGATGGCCGCAGCCAGGGTCTGATAAATATTAAGATTTAAAGACACACGGAAAACCTCCTTATAATTTTAAAAATACAATACATATCATAACAGATTTTAGGATGCAAAACAATTGTAAAAGTAATCTTATTTTTTGATAGATAAGAAAAGAGGCGAGTGGTAGTAATCCTGATGGCCTTTCCGCTGGTCCTCTTTAGAAAAACAAAAAGACTGGATGTCGCTGGCCTTGAGGTCCAGTTTCAGCTGCTCCCGTCCCAGGGGAGAAAGGCCGGAAGCGTCGGAACGCACTTTGGTGACCACCGGGAGTTGTCCCTTGGCCCCTTTCAGGAAGGCCGCGCCGTGCCCGTTGAGGGCCAGGAGACGGGCATATTGCGGTCCTGCCTCATAGGATTGGTCCATGAGGTCCCGCGAAGGCTGCAAGAGCGTATAGGCGCCCATGCGGCAGAGGCGGCTGTAGGCATAGCGCCGCGTCTTGATGCTCCTGAGGGCCTGGTCGTAACTGCCGCTTTCCATGAAAGCGCGGTGCCAGCGGTTTTCCAATCCTTCCGTAAAGGCCGGCAGACTGCGCAGCTGGTCCGGTGTCAGCAGGCGGTTCTGGCTGGCGACGAAATCGCCGTAGCGGCCGTAATCGGTGAAGGCGCCCTGGGCCAGCTGGTCTTCGGCACCGGCCAGGCTGGCCGCTGTGAGATAAGGCCGACAGGCGGCGGCTGTCCC